>Ga0213870_1000708_pt1 | contig 15592 bp, 15 predicted proteins | sample WICALVC2017_Meta_FD_160119 | JGI IMG/M metagenome (GOLD analysis project Ga0213870, IMG submission 160119) | Freshwater microbial communities from subterranean cave lake in Wind Cave National Park, South Dakota, United States - WICALVC2017 | ecosystem: Environmental > Aquatic > Deep subsurface >... | reverse complement strand
CAAGTACACTTCCCTGCTCATATTCACGGTACGCATATTATTTTTAATGATTTCCACGTCAATATCATCGTACTCTGGAATGACAACCGCTCTTTTCGCGCTGGGATAGGTCAGAATGTGGTGTGACCCCTGCTTTCTTTTGTAGATGCATCCAAATAGCGTAAACACCTTGAGCAATGTTTTCCAATCTACAGAAACAATTCTAGGCACTAGGCAACCTGCACAAATTGTCGTTCAAATCCAATTATTTCGTTTTCCGGTTCTATGGTATTCCCTTTAATTGTAAAACCACACTCCGCAAGATAATCCTCAAATGTTCCCATCTCTTTCATCTCGGCAAATTGAATGCCTAAAACCTCCAAAAGATTTGCCTTTGCTTCATCTATCGTTTGCCCCTGAGCCACAAAATCCAATTCAGGAAGTTTAGCTATACACCATTTCCCCTTTTGCCAGAATTCCATTGTTGTTCTTAATTTCATATTCATATCCTCCTTTCAAGGATAATGCGGTTCATTATATTAGCGTTATCTAACGTTCACCCCTGCCACGTCGGCGTTTGTATCAGGGAGATTGATCGTTGTTATCTTCTCAACAATCGGACGCACGCCCGATTGTATGATCCGAATAAACGGAGACGGAAAAACTCCAAAAAATAAAATCATAGACGCCAGCAGAATAAGCGGAAACCGTCCCACAAATCCTTTCGCATCGGAGACTTCGGCCAAAGATAGATCACTTTCTCCAAAAAAGAGGGCTCGGATCATTCTGAAATAATAGGCCCATGTGATCGTAATGGCCATCGCCGCTAAAATCGTTTGAACAGGATATTTTGCATACGACCCCAGAAAGACCATCAACTCGCCGATAAAATTCATGCCGCCGGGAAGGCCAAAAGAGGCCGCAGAGCCAATCACAAAAAGTGTTGCCGCAAACGGCATTTTTTTGCCTAAACCGCCAAGAGAAGGAATATCTAATGTCTTGGCCTCACGATAAAGATGGCCGGCCAACGCAAACAGCAGGCCCATCGCCATCGCGTCCGCAAAAAGAAAAAAGACAGCCCCCGTCAGAGAGATGAGATTCAGCGAGGCCATGCCTAGAAAAATGTAGCCCATGTGCGCCACGCTAGAATAGCCCACCACAAACTTAATGTCTTTCTGCAAAAATGCGACCAACCCACCATACAAAATATTTAAAACACAAAGGATTGCAATCATTGGCATCCACTTCATCGTCGCTTCTGGAAAAAGCGTGAAGGCGATGCGAATCATCGCAAAATGACCTAGTTTTTTGAGCACCCCTGCGTGCATCATGCTGGCCGCCGCAGGCGCGGCGGCATACCCCACCGGAGACCATGAATGAAACGGCCAGATGGCCGCAATCGGCGCAAAGCCTAAAAAGATTAGCAAGAAACAGACTTCTTTCATGGAGGATGAAAGCGCGCTACTTTTTGCAATCTCTAAAAGATCAAAGGTATGCAGTCCCGACTGCACATAGACCAACAAGATTCCCAACAACGCCGCCACAGCGCCAGCAGAGATATAAAGCGTTAGCTTCATCGCCGCATACTCTTTACTGCTCTGATTAAAATTAAAAATAAATCCAACAAAATCGCGTTTTGGATTCCCTTTCATATCCAAGTAACCCTTCGTATGCCTTCCCCACATCGCAATAAAAAGGTACATCGGAATCACCGAAAGCTCGTAGAAAAAAAATAAAAAAAACAGATCGAGCGACATATAAACACCCATGGTCGCAGAACCTAAAACAAGCAGATTGATGTAAAACTCACGGAGCCTGTCTTTGATATGCCACGAGACAAAAATACCGACAAACATTAAAAGCGCAGAAGCAAGCACCATCGGCGCGCCAATCCCATCCACTCCGATATAAAATGAAATCCCCAATTCATGAGACCATTCTGCGCGTTCAATAAATTGAAAAGTCGAAGCGGTAGCGGTATGATCAAAAAGAAAAAGAAGGGAGACTGCGCCCAAAAGAGATATCCCTCCAAACAAGATCGTAATGCCTTTGATGAGATTCGGACGATGATTCCCAACAAAAAAAAGCAGGGCGGCCCCGACAAACGGCGCAAACAGAATGATGGACAAAAGATGCACGGTCATTTCGGCTCCTTGATCTTTTCGGGCGCGGCAAGCGGCGCCCCTACATTGGTCATTGTCGCGCCCAATGCCAATACCCGATTCGGCTCTTCCAATGACACGGAGGTTAATCTTCCGAGTACATACGCCACAGAGCCTTCAGATATTTTCACAAACGGCATGGGATAAATACCCATCCACAAAATAGCCACAGCCAACGCCGTACAGATACCGATCTCTATGCGATTTAATTCAGGGATTGTTTTGTTTTCGTCCTGCGTAACCTCTCCAAGCATCACCCGTTGATAAAGCCAAAAGGTATAGGCCGCGCCCAGCAAAACCCCAAAAATAGCGGGAATTAAGTAGAGCAACTGTGTCTGCTTTCCTGCGCCCAATAAGATTAAAAGCTCTCCTACAAAACCGTTGGTCCCGGGAAAGGCAAGCGACGAAAGCGCAATCAGTAAATAAAACCTTGCCAATATCGGCATCTTCTGGGACAGACCGCCAAACTGTGAAATCTCTTTCGTATGTCGCCGCAGATAGAGAAATCCAACCACAAAAAAAAGTCCAGCGGTGGAAATGCCATGATTGATCATCTGTATCACCCCGCCCGAAATACCAGACTCATTGAGTGTGAAAATACCCAGCACCACAAACCCAAGATGGCTGATTGAGGAATAGGCAATCAGTTTTTTCATGTCCGTTTGAGCAAGCGCCAAAAGGGCGCCATAGACAATGCCGACCACCGCCAACACCAACATAAACGGGGCCAATGCCTGCGAGGCAAACGGAAGCAACGGAAGCGAGAATCGCACAAAACCGTACGTCCCCATCTTGAGAAGCACACCCGCCAACAGCACAGACCCAGCAGTCGGCGCCTCCACATGGGCATCGGGAAGCCATGTATGAAAAGGGAACATCGGCACTTTAAACGCAAATCCAAAAAACAAAAGCAGAAACACGCTCATCTGTTTTTCCTCTGAAATCGGCACTTTTAACAAATCTAACAGATCAAAAGAGAACTGTTTTGGAAGACCTGTACTTTGCGCAAAATCGTTATAATTTAAAAATAAGATGACAAATCCAATCAGCATCAGCACAGAGCCTAACAGGGTATAGAGAACGAATTTGAGCGAGGCATAATCGCGCCGTTCTCCGCCCCATGTTTTTACCAAAAAATACATCGGCAACAACATAATTTCCCAGAATAGAAAAAACAGCAATAGATCAATCGCAGAAAAAACGCCGAGCATCGTGGTCTCTAGTGTCAGCAGGCAAATCAGATATTGCTTGAGGGAATGCGTCGTTCCCGTCCATGAAAAAAGAACCACCAAGACCGATAAAAAAGCCGTGAGAATAAAAAGAAGCAGACTCATGCCATCTAGCCCCAGATGATAAGACGCCCCAATATCGGGAATCCAATTTAGATGCTCAACAAATTGCATCTTGTCCGTATCGCGTATAAAAAAGACGGGAAGCAAAACCGAAAGTAAAAAACAAATAAGTGTGGCCGAAGCCGCAAAAACGCGCATCTCGCCCTCCTCTTTGAGGAAGGCAATTAAAATGGCCGTGGCCAAAGGCAGAAAAATAATCAGGGTCAGGATCGGAAACCCAACCTGATCAATCGCAAAAATTTCACCCAGCGTGTTCAACATCTTTTATTGTTTAGTCCACTATTTGTTCTTTGATTTTTTCATTACCCTTTGAAAAGAAGATACACATTCACAAAAAGAAAAATACCGACAATCAGCACCATGGCGTACTGGTGCACAGAGCCTGTCTGTAGACGCCGAAAAAGCCTTGCCCCCAGATGATTGAGATATCCCACAATGTTGATAAAGCCGTACACAACATACTTCTCAAAAAGGTTTGCAACACGGCTACCTGAAAAGGTGCCATCCCCCACATTATTGACCATGCCATCAATTACACCGATATCAAACGATCGACAAACGGCGACAAATCGTTTCATGGGGGCAATAACCGCACGGCGATAAATATCCGTCACGAAGGCTTCATAAGCGGTAAGTGGCCCCCCTGCAAAACGTAGAAAAAGCGCGCCGCCTTTGCGGTAGAACCAATCGGTATCAATGCTAACATGCCGATGCGGCGCAAGTTTTTTCCGCAACAGAAAAAACACAACCCCCGTCAATGAAAGCATTTCAAACGCCCCAATAAAATGCCCCGCCGTGAAAGGATGATAATCCACTGAATACGGCAATAACCGATACAGTATATTCGGGAAAAGGCCAATTAGAATACAAAGTCCTCCGGCAATGCCCATCGCCCATAACATGTTTTGGGGCGGATCGGATGCAGAAATTTTTTTATCCTCTCCGAAAAACACAGCGTACGGCAGTTTTAAAGTGGTTGAAATAAATGTTCCGCAAGAGGCAACCGTCAACATCAGATAAACCATTGGGATTTCCGATGATGCGGATATCGTCATTGATTTGCTGATAAAGCCATTAAAAAACGGCACACCCGAAATTGAGAAGCCACCAATCATAAAAAGAAAAAACGTCATCGGCATGGTTTTATAAAGACCCCCTAAATCGCTTGCCCGCCTTCTGCCTGTCATCGCAAAAACAGAACCCATCCCCATCATTAAAACCGCTTTATATAAAATATGCGCAAAGGCGTGCGCCACAGCACCATTGATCGCCAAAGGGGTTCCAATGCCAATTCCCGCCACCATAAAACCCACCTGACTGATAATATGATAGGACAAAAGCCGCCGCGTATCGTTCTCCAGCATCGCATACAAAACGCCGTAGAGGGTCATGATCGCGCCGATCCACATCAACGGCGTGAATCCGGCAAATCCCCGCACCAAGACGTAGACCGCAGTCTTCGTTGTAAACGCGCTCAAAAACACAGTGCCTGTCACACTCGATTCTGGATAGGCATCGGAAAGCCACGCATGAAGCGGCGGCACCGCCGCGTTCACCAGAAAACCAATCAAGATCAGCATAGGGCCTAATCCCATCTCTTTAAAAGATGAAAATGTCGGGTCATTGCCAGCCGAAAGATAAATCACAATGCCAGCCAATAGACAAACCCCTCCAAAGAGATGAACCAGCAAATAACGAAACCCGGCTTTGCCATTTCCGCCCATCAGGACAATCACGGTGGAAGAAAACGCCATCGCTTCCCAGAATAAAAACAGGGTAACCATATCCCCCGCGAATACAGCCCCTATGGCCGATCCCGCATAAATAAAGGCGGCAATCGGCTCAATCTTATTTTTCACATGAAGGGAATAGACCATTCCAATAAATGTAATCAGCGTGAAGATCGTGCCAAAGACGAGGCTCAGGCGATCTACCCTCCCAAAAGTAAGCGACATATCCATGAGCGTGATTTGGCCATAAGTGCCTTGCGGAAAAACCCATAAAGACAGGAAGGCCAACGCGGGCATACTCAAAAGCACAATCGTCCGCGTTTTATTCTTCACAAAGGGCAGTAAAACCGCGCCTATGAAAAAGAAAATTGCGGGATGAATCCAGCCGTTCATCATTGAATCACCTGCTTTGCCAATTCCAGAAAATAATGCGGAAACAGACCGACTAAAATAGATCCAATCGCTGTAAACATCAACGGAACCACGATAAATGGAGATGCCTCTGCGGTTTGATTGGCTTTCTGGCTTGCCGCATGTGCGGCCGCCACGCCCAAACTTTGGGGCATCAGTAAATGACTGTCTGTATGCGCTTCTACATTTTTTTCGCGGGGCACGTTGCCCTCAAAAAATGCCTTATAGATAACCGGCAAGAAATAGGCGGCATTGAGAATCGTGCTTGAGAGCAATACGATCAAAATCGGAATGTTGCGGGCCTCAATCGCGCCGTTGACAAGATACCACTTTGACAAAAATCCAGCAACGGGCGGAACCCCAATCATGCCAAACGCGCCAATTGTAAACGCAGTCATCGTCCATGGCATTGTTCGCCCGATCCCTGACATTTCGCTGATACAGGTTTTATGCGTGGCGACGTAAATGGATCCCGCACAGAAAAAAAGTGTGATCTTTGAAAAGGCATGGGCCGCAATATGAACAATACCGCCCATCATGCCGCTGGGGGATAATAATCCTGCGCCCAGTACCACATAAGAAAGCTGACTCACCGTAGAATAAGCAAGACGCGCCTTCAGATTATCTCGTGTCAGCGCGTAAACAGAGGCCATGATGATGGTGAACGAAACAAGATATAACGTGTAGATTCCTAAATGAAGTTGTTCCATCAGCGAAATGCCAAAGACATGAAAGATGACACGCAAGACAGAAAAGACCCCCACCTTCACCACGGCCACTGCGTGCAATAAAGCAGAAACAGGCGTGGGCGCAACCATCGCAGAGGGAAGCCAAGCGTGCAGAGGCATAATAGCGGCCTTCGCAAATCCAGCCAAAAACAGCATATAAATCAGCGTGAGCAAAGCGGGACTAATCGTGTTTGGCGCATTTTCAAACAGCTCGGATAAAAGTCCACTTGCAGAAAAATCGAGCGTCCCTGCAACACTATAGGTTAAAACGATTGCGGCCAACAGCGCGCTTTTTGAGGCGCCCGCAAGGTAAATGAGATATTTTTTTGTGCCTTCAGAAGATTCGGCGGTTCCTTTATGTCCCACAAGCGGAACCGTGACCAGAGAGAGCATCTCATAAAAAACATACAGGGTTAAAAGATTGGATGAGAAGGCCACGCCGAGCGTTGAAGATAGGGCAAGCGCAAAGCAGATATAGTAGCGTGTTTGATGAGACTCATGGGTACCCCGCATATAGCCAATGGAGTAGAAAGAAGTCACGATCCATAAAAAAGAAGCGATCGCGGCAAACATAAAACCTAACGCATCCACTCGTAATTTGAAGTCGAGGCCGGGAAGAAAAGTATAAAGCGGTGTAATAATAATTTGGCCTGCGAAAATAGTGGGTGCCATAGAGATCACCACTAAAAATTTCAGGACGCCTGCAACAATAGACGTCGCCTCTCTCATGTTGGGACGTTTGTCGAATAAGAAAATCGGAACCGTTGCGAACAACGAAATAAAAATTGCAAGAAGCGGTTTTATCGAGACGACTTCTACCATTTGAGTAAATTCAGTTCATCCACATTGGTTGTCGCTCTTCTTCGAAAGAGCACAACGATAATTGCCAAGCCAATTGCGGCTTCTGCGGCCGCAATCGTAATCACAAAAAGAGAGAGTATCTGTCCGTCATGCGATTGCAATCTGCTCGAAAAGGCCACCAAATTGATATTGGCCGCGTTGAGCATCAATTCAATGGAATACAAAATAATTAAAAAATTGCGTCGCACCAAAACCCCAACGAGGCCAATGACAAACATGAGCGCTGAAACAACAACATAATAAGAAAGCGGGATCATCATGCTTATCGGGTCGGGGTTTGTTTGGCCAAAACCAATGCCCCGACAATGCCTCCCAGAAGTAATACGCCCACAATCTCAAATTGCAAAATATAATCTGTAAAAAGAGCCACCCCAATAGACGCAGTATTATTATAGGCGATGCCTGCCGTTGCCTTTAAAACAGGTGTCTCCACATTCAGAAAATTAGACTGCAAAAAATCAGACTGAAAGAGGGCTAACAATATCTCACAAAAAATCACTGCCCCAAAAAACAAGGCCAGATGGTACTGCCGATTCACAATGGTCTCAGTCTCCTTTTGATTTAAGAGCATCAAGACAAACAGATAGAGTACGAGAATCGCGCCCGCGTAGATAATAATTTGTATGGCGGCAATAAATTCGGCATGAAGCAAGATGAAGATGCCTGCAACGTGCAAGAGCGCGGAAAGAAGCGCGACGGTGGAATGAATTGGATTTCTTAGCCCAATCGTAAGGATCGAGGAGAGAACCGTTACGCCTGCAAAATAGAAGAAAAACAAACTTTGTGTCATATCAAAAGCCACTCCAGATGTTCTACGGTTTTACGAAGCCCTCATCATAACCCACTTCTATCGCTGAATGGAAGAGGCAGATATTGGTTTCATCTATAGCGTAGCCCCAAATTCCTATCGCGGATTTTGGGTTGACTTCTCGCTATCTATCCCCCTATTTTATGATCATGAGAACGCAATTAGGCAATCCGTATCCGTTGGGCGCCACTTGGGATGGCATGGGGGTGAACTTTGCTATTTTTTCGGAACATGCCACAGGGGTCACACTTTGTCTGTTTGACAACGCAGAAGCCAAAAAAGAATCCGTCCGCATTCAGATAACAGAACGTACCAACTACGTCTGGCATCTATATCTTCCCGATGTCAGGCCGGGACAACTCTACGGATATCGCGTGGATGGGCCGTATGCTCCATCGTCAGGACATCGTTTTAATAAAGCGAAAATTCTTCTTGATCCGTATGCCAAAATGATCGGACGAGATATTGTTTGGGACGAGTCTATTTTTGGATATACACTGGGACACCCTCATCTTGATTGGGCAATGGATCCGCGTGACAGTGCCCCTTATGCCCCATTGGGGATGGTGGTTGACACCGCCTTTTCTTGGGGCAATGACAGGCCTCCAAAAATTCCTTGGCATAAAACCATTCTCTACGAGACACACGTTAAGGGATTGACCGCGCGCAATCCGAATATACCTCTCGCCCTTCGTGGCACTTATGCAGGCATTGTCACAGAACCGATCCTAACCCATCTAAAAGAATTAGGCGTGACGGCCATAGAACTGATGCCTGTTCATTACAAATTAGACGAGTATCATCTTACAAAAAAAGGATTGACGAACTACTGGGGCTATAATTCACTTTCCTTCTTTGCGCTGGATCAGCGGTACGGGTGCGGCAAAGGCGATCTTTTAAGCGAGTTCAAAATGATGGTGCGGTCGCTCCATGCGGCAGGCATCGAGGTGATTTTGGATGTGGTCTACAATCATACTGGAGAAGGGAATCCGCTTGGTCCAACCCTTTCGCTAAGAGGAATCGACAATAAGGCTTATTATAGGCTTTCGCCTCATGATCTTTCAAAATACGTGGATTATACCGGATGCGGAAACACGCTCAATATGTGCCATCCGCGGGTGCTTCAATTGATTATGGATTCGTTGCGATATTGGATTACCGAAATGCACGTGGACGGATTTCGATTTGATCTTGCAAGCGCGTTGGCGCGGGAATTACACGCAGTAGATCGGCTGGGGGCTTTTTTTGATATTATTCAGCAAGACCCGATTATCTCACAGGTTAAATTGATTGCAGAGCCATGGGACTTGGGAGAAGGGGGGTATCAAGTCGGTAATTTTCCTGCCTTATGGACAGAATGGAACGGAAAATACCGCGACACGATTCGCCATTTTTGGAAACCGGGTGAGGACAACCGACAAGAAGCCGCTTTTTCAGAGGTCGCAAAACGTCTTTTGGGAAGCCACGATCTGTATGATAAAGAGGGTCGTCATCCTCATGCAAGTATCAATTTCATTACCTGCCACGACGGTTTTACCCTCAACGATCTGGTCTCTTACAATGACAAACACAACGAGGCCAATCAAGAAGGAAATCAGGACGGCACGGATTATAACGTCAGTTGGAATTGCGGCGTTGAAGGGGAAACCGATGATAAGGCTATTTTGTCTTTGCGGGAAAAGCAAAAACGCAACTTTATGATTACCCTGCTTCTTTCACAGGGGGTGCCGATGCTATTGGGTGGCGATGAGATTGGGAGAACACAAAAGGGAAATAATAATGCCTATGTGGAGGACAACGAAACAAGCTGGTATGATTGGGACTTAAACGAAAATCAGGCCGATTTTTTACGCTTTACAAAACGGGCAATCGGACTTTTAAGAAAAAATCCAGTCTTTTGCCGCAGAATTTTTTTACAAGAAAAAGATATCAAATGGCTTTTGCCGGGAGGAGAGGAACGCACCCATTTTGAAGAACAGTCAGTCGTAGCACTTGGAATATGCCTTTATGGAGACGCCATAGACGAAACAGATGAATGGGGTCAGCCTATCTCTGGCGAGACGACACTCATTCTTTTAAACCCAGAAGACAAAGACGTTTATTTTGTTCTTCCTGAATTTTCAGAATCAACCTCAAAAGCAACAACAAAATGGATATTGGTTTTAGACACAGCCAAGCCTCATATTCCAGACCAAGTCATTGAAGAAAAAATGCCCTATTTATTGCGCGAAAGATCGGTGTCCATTTTCCAATTGGATCTTCGCGATGAAAAGATGGTTTCTCCTTAATTAAGAAGGGCATCGCACCCTATTTATTTTTCCGCAAAAGTGGCAATATCCCCTCACTAAAAATTTATACAGGATTCTGCTGAATCTATTTTTTGAACTATTTCATCTTTACTCAAAAAAGTAATTGGATATTCGTTTTGTAAAATAGGAAGCGCACTCCCCTCTTCCGCAATGTAGATCGTTGCAATAAATTTCATGAGACTGGGAAGATATTGTTTTACAAGCTCCCCGTCCACACATTCATCCATATCGTCTGTCAACAAAAAAGACGCAGAAGCACTTAGAATAAGATCCACCTTGAGATTGCAGGCGGCCAATCCTAATGCAATCCGAACCCCTTCACAGACACAATGACTTTCTCTCGGATTGCTTTGAATGTATAGGACGATATGAGAAGCCATGATTGTATTCTATTGTATTCTAATGCGTTTATCAAAAGACTGCATTGTGAATGCGCATGAGCGTTGCGCTAGAAGGCGATAAACCTATCGCACCCTTTTATAATATCTGCAAGGACAACCAAGCCTGCAAATACGACCTTCTCATGCTGGGCAACGCCTCGCCTCTGCGCCCCATAAGCGCAGGCAAATAGATGAACGCCAGAATCGGCCAACGCGTTCATTTCTGGCAAGCCAATGTTCAAAACCCCGTCATCAATAAAATAAAGATAAACGGTATCGCCGTCACGGACAGATTGATTCACCAAAGAAATAACAGTGGCCAGATTTTGATGGTCTGGAGGGGTTGATAACAACACCCCCAATTTCTTTTTAGCAATCAAGGAACTTTGGCTGTCTTTTTTCAATAAAGGCAGACAGTCCCTCTTTCATATCGGCCGTCTCGCAAAGGGTTCCGAATATCTCCGCTTCCAGCGAAAGCCCAACAGAAATGCGCATGATGGATTCTTCCGAAATCGCCTTCATTGCAGAAGAAATTGCCATCCCTCCCTTTGCAGAAATCTTCTTCGCAATGCCCAACGCTTCTTTTAGAACATCAGCTTCAGGAACCACGCGATTGACAAGGCCAATCATCTTGGCTTCTTCCGCGCTAATCATATCGCCTGTTAAAATCAATTCCATCGCCTTGGCTGTCCCAACGCATCGTGGCAAACGCTGTGTCCCGCCAAATCCCGGCATAATGCCAAGACCAATTTCAGGCAGACCCAGACGAGAGCGATCTCCCGCAATCCGAATATGACAGGCCAATGCCAACTCCATCCCGCCTCCCAGACAAAAGCCGTTGATAGCGGCGATAACAGGTTTACGCATCCACTCAATTTTATTAAAAAGCAGATGCCCGCGTTTTGAGAGTTTCTCCCCTTCTATGGCGTTTGGAATTGCTAGAATTTCATGAATGTCCGCGCCGGCGATAAACACCGATCCATTGCCGGTTAAGACTAAAGCCTTGGCCGCAGGATTCTCCGACAACGCATCAATCACGCCTTCTAATTCGTCCATCAGGGGCAGTGTGATTATATTGCGTGGCGGATTGTTAATGGTAATGGTTGCGACATGTCCATCTATTTGTTCTGTGATATATTGTCCCATATAGAGAATCTCCTTTAAACAGTACCCCTACGCATAATTAAAAAATCCCTTGCCGTTTTTCTTTCCTAAATAATTTGCATTGACCATTCGTTTGAGCAGAGGTGCTGGCCAGAATCGCTCCCCGTGTTCAGCAATCAACTGTTGCATTGTCTGTAAGACAGTATCAACACCCATCTGGTCCGCATAGTGCAGAGGGCCTCCTTTATCTTGCGGAAAACCAGTACCCGCCATCATGGCAATATCAATATCGTTTGCAGAAGCCACTCCCTCTTGCAGAGCAATAACGGCTTCGTTAATCATCGGCATGACAATGCGATCTGATGAAAACGGACGCGGGGCATTCCCAAGTTTTGCGATAATCGTTTGTACCGCATCTATCTCCCCACCTCCCTCGCCATATTCATAAAACCCTGCGCCACTTTTAATGCCTGTTCTGCCCGTTTTGTATAACGCACCTAAAATCTCAGCAGGTTTCATGCGGGGGCCATATGCATCGTACAAAATCTCCGAGACCTTTGCGGATATATCCACCCCAATCGCATCCAACAGCGCAAATGGCCCCATCGGCATTCCAAAAGCAACCATCGCCTCATCAACCGCTTTGGCCTGCGCCCCTTCTTGCAATGCCATGGCCGCTTCATTTAAGTAAGGCATGAGCAGACGATTGACCAAGAAGCCCGCGCATTCGGCCACACGAATCGGAATTTTACGAATAGACTCTGCAAACATAATGAGATCGTCAATGGTTTCACGAGAGGTTGCCATGCCGGGAATAATCTCAACGAGTTTCATGGCAGGGGCTGGATTAAAAAAATGCAATCCAATCACCTTTTCCGGCCTTTTTGTCGGCGCCGCGATCGCTGAAATCGGCAACGAGGATGTATTGCTTGTTAATAGGGTATTTTCCGAACAGACCGACTCTAATTCGCAAAAGAGTTTTTGCTTGACGGCAATATCTTCAAAGACCGCTTCAATCACAAGATCGACATCGGAGAAATCAGAATAGTCCGTTGCCCCTGTGACCAATGCCATTTTTTGATCCATCTCATTGGCTGTCATCTTGCCTTTATCAACACGACCCTGATAAATACCCCGAACCGTTTTGATGCCTCGGGAGACCGCCTCTTCATTCACGTCTTTTAGAACCACGGGGATCCCCGAATAGGTAATCACTTGCGCAATCCCCGCCCCCATCGCCCCTGCACCAATCACGGCCACTTTATAGATATACATGCAAGTTATCTCCTAGAATAAATAAATTATACGAAAGTATTGTACGAGGCCACACGAATTTTGTAAAGCCAAAAATGCGATAAGGGTGTTCAACATAAAAGTTGTACAAAACAATAGACGTTTTGCCAATCATCCATGCTTTTTCTAAAAAGAAACCACGGCGCGCACTGTGATCATTCTTTTTTCGTAAGAAGGGTTGTGTATCTGTTTGTCTGTCTGCCATAAGATACGATCAAAACCAAGTTGGGCCACAAAATGTTCGCGCATTGCATAATCCACGAGCAATCCAAATCCTCGTGTCGTATCTTCTCTGACATCGTTTGTATATTGCTCCTTCTGAATATGGGCATAGAAACTCATGTACAGGGCTTCCGTAATGGAAAAGATTGGCTCTATTGTGAATTGATGAGATATTAATTCATATAGGCTGTCGTTCGGAATGTTTTGATCAAATTGATAAGAGAGGGTTGTCCCGAAATATCGGTTTTCAATAAAGGTCTCAAGCCCCGCCCCATAATCTTTATCATCGTCCGTTTTCTCGGCAAAGAGATGCCCGTCAAATCTCTGAAAATCATGCTTTAGATCAACACCCACCGATCGGAAGGTCTCGTTGCTAAATTCAGAAAATAATTCGTTATAAGAGATTGAGCCTTCTGTTTTTGATGAAAGTCCTTGTGCGATTTCAGCAAAATAGCCGCGATCGTTTAAAGTGGCGTTCTGCTTATAAAAACTACCGTACAGTTCCGCTGATATATGTGTAGAAGGGTAACGTTTTGGACTAAAATTGAGTTGGAAAGAAGGCTTGGTAATCATATCACCCAGCGAATTTGCATTTTGCTCCCGAAAGTAAAGACGCGTTGGATTCAATTTAAAAGCGCTCTGAATCCTGTCAGAATAAGCAAAGACGTTGTCATCATAAACGACAGAGAGACTGCCTGTAATCGCAAGAGGCGCAGACTGCGGGGTTTGTGCAAAGACCTTCCCATAAAACAAAAAAACAAGCACGGTCACCGCAAAGAAATAATTTCGCAATCGTATAATCACTTCGTCAAGGATGATGACAGGGGAAGGATATCTCCCCCTGTCAGAAAGACCTGATGGCATTCTATTCTCATATCAATAAATACGCAATCTCAATTGCGTTATCGCACGGGGGCATCGCGTTCCAATCTTCTTTCCCGATCACGCATTTTAGGGCGATCGCTTCTCTCTTTCATCTTATCTCGCATCTCTTTTTTTCGATGTCTTTCCATCGCCCTTTCTCTTATTGCTTTCCGTTGCTCTGGCGGCAACTTTTGAAACGACTCAAACCTCTTGCGAAGCTCCATTTTTTGCCCCGGGGGCATATCCCTCCAGCGCTTTTGATTCTCACGCAACCGATCCTGTCTCGCAGGAGAGAGCTGTTGAAACCGCCTAAATTTCTGCATCAACTGGGTCCGCTCTTCGGTGGGAAGCTTTTTGAATTCTCTAAACCGTTCCTGTAACTCGGCCTGTCGGGAAGGGGAAAGGGCTTGCCACTTTTTCTGTAATTCCTCTCGTTGTTTTACCTTGTCAGAAGCAAGATCATTTTGATTTTGCTGTTGATTTTCTTCGGCATACACTGGACTCAAGAAAATGCCGCAAAGCACCATTCCCACAACAAAACACTTTTTCAATATCGTGATGTTTATCATTTTTTTTGATCCTCCATTTCTTGATCCATCGCAGGGGATTTTAGAACGTCTAATGCCTCCAGAAATTCTAATTGCTCCAACAACTCCATCTCTTCTTGCGAAATTGTAATCTCCTGTGATGCCTTTGTATCGTCCACAGGAACAACCGTTGCCATTAAAACAAGTAACGCTGGAAGAAACATTTTAAATACCCTCCATTAAATCAAAATCCATGACAATATCTTAGGATAAGATCTCATAATTCTTCAATTTCCATGAGTAAATCAAGATCAGAGAGCAACTCCATATCGGTCAAAAGATCTTTATTATCGAGTAGTTCCGTTGGAATGCTTTCCGAAGAAGATGCCACCCGTGTATCTTTCTGATAAGGTGCCCAAACCAAAAAAGAAATGACAACCACAAAGATTGCGACAAAGGCGCTTGCGGGAACAAAGATTTGTGGCCAAGACCATGACCACCATTTCTGATGCTCCATCCATGCTGGCTGTGGGGCACTATTTATTTTCGACCAAAACCTTGCTTTAAAATCAGGCGTTGGATCAATCTCCTGCCATTTTTCCACAAACTGTAACATGGCCTGTTGTTTTTTTTCTTCCTCGTTCATAGATAACCTCTTACCCTATTAAACACCATTTTACACACAATATTTCAATTTTTTATATAAGGCTCTAATTTTTTTGTCAGTCTTTTAAGAGCGCGATGGATTCTGATCGTTACAGCTGTCACCGATATGCCTAAAATCTTTGCAATCTCCTCGTAAGATTGTTCTTGATAGCGATTGAGAATAAACGGGATTCGCAATGAGGAAGGCAAATTAGAA
>Ga0213870_1000707_pt1 | contig 15601 bp, 15 predicted proteins | sample WICALVC2017_Meta_FD_160119 | JGI IMG/M metagenome (GOLD analysis project Ga0213870, IMG submission 160119) | Freshwater microbial communities from subterranean cave lake in Wind Cave National Park, South Dakota, United States - WICALVC2017 | ecosystem: Environmental > Aquatic > Deep subsurface >... | reverse complement strand
TCATGGAGTGTTTTCTCTTCCAGAATCGGAAGATGCACAAAGCGGAGAAGGACTTCATCGATTGAGCGCACCGAAAGATGCGGCGTGTAACCGGAAAAGAGCAGGGTGAGTTTTTGGTTGATGAAGCGGTACTTGGCCGGGTCCGAAGAAAGGATCAATAAATTGGGACAGAGTTGTTTTCCCTCCATCACCCGCATGCCGGTTTTTACGCCGTACTGTTTCGCCTCGATAGAGGGAGCCAGGATACATCCTCGCGGGGTGGTATAGGCAGCCACAGCGATAGGCTTTCCGCGAAGAAGGGGGTTTGCCTGCTGTTCAATCGTTGCAAAGCAGGAGTTTAAATCTATATGCATCCAGGTAGAGGCAGATGGATTAAATGAGTAATTATTCATGGATTTAACGAGCAATGGTTTCGTTCGCAGTAGAAATTTTCTTGATTATCTTAATTCACGGGTCCTGTCACTCGTAATTCCCCACTCCTCGGTTCAATTCATTCGCACCCTTACAAAGGTTGTAAAGTCGGAAGACTCAATCATCTGTGTTACTTCGATTGTCTTGTTAACTTTCAAAGTGGCTCATTCACGGTGAACCTCGTCGTGGGGTCCCCTACTCGTGCCACCCGTTTTATTATCTAATGTTTAACTAGACGCTCAGTTTGTTTTCGCGTCTTCCACTTCCGTCAATCTCCAATGGAGGTTTTGGGTGTTGAACACGAGACGAAAGAAAGTGGCTCCGTCTGTCACCGAAAATACGTGCGAGAGAGTAGTGCCTTCTTTGATACGATGGTGCAGTCCAACAGTTTTGATATGGTAAATCCGTCCTCGCCAGCGGATGAAGCGGGGGAAAACTTGTCGTGTCTGACAGTTGAAGATAAGCTCGACTGATACAGGTTCATCGATGCGTGTAGCCATATATCCGAAATATATACGAATATATATACTGTAATCCAGCTTGTTGAGCCTGTCAATCCATGCAAAAAATATCAAAATCAATCAATATACCCGAAACTATAGGTGATTAGGGAGTGGGTGAAGATGTGGGTGCGAGTGTAACGATGCCCCAGTTGGTGCAGATTTGCGTTTTCAGAGTCTGGATCTGGGAGGCTGTGAGGTTGGCTACTTCTTTCTCAACTGTCGTGACAAACTGTTTTTCCAGCTCAACCACTTTTTCAGAAACCACGGTTTTTGTTTCATTGACCGTTTTTTGCACCAGAGAGTTTACCGAGGAGGAAATTCCTTCCGAGATATCATCTTTCACCAACTCACCGAGCACGTCGGTTTTTTCTTTGAGAAGTGTGGGCGCCTTGCGCAAAAAACTTCTCACCGCAACGATACCGATGGCAAGAAGTGATGCGGCAGCAAGTAACAAAAGAATACTAGTCTTTGTTCTTTTCATTATAATTTGCTATCCCGGGCTTGCCTGCCCGCCTTTGGAGGGACCCGGGATCCACTCTCTATAGATTCCTGCTTGCGCAGGAATGACACTTCATTTATATCATACATTGCCTACGGTACTTAACTTCTTGTAGTAATATTACGAAAACTACTGGTTTTTGATATAGTCATAATATTCTTGAAATGAGTGAAATAATAAGTCTTACGTTACCCATTCTATTGTCTGGTTTAGCAATAATAATAGTTTTAAAATTGAGGCTATTTACCGGCTTAGACATACCTATAGATTTAAAGATAACATTAAACGGCAAGCGATTATTTGGTGAAAATAAGACTCTAAAAGGTGTTGTGATAATGGTATCTATGGCAGTTCTAGTTTCTTACGCTTTATACTTCGGGTATAAGGGTAGCTACTCTTCTTATATAAGTCCAGTTTTTTCCAAGTCTCCAATTCTTATAGGGATAATCTATTCTTTCTCATATATATTGGGCGAGCTGATTAATAGTTTTATCAAAAGACAGTTGAATATATCAGCAGGTAAAATTACTCATTCAAAATTTAGAGGCTTACAAGAATTTTTTGACTTATCTGATGGGATTATTGTAGTAGTAATAGCATTGATATTATTTACTTCTGCCTCGATAAGTCATCTTTTAGCAGCAGGATTAATAGGAATATTTTTACATTACTGCACTGATGTGTTAATGAGGAGACTAAGTCTAAAGCAATAACTTTAAGAGTATGCTACTCGCCATAGGCACGGTTAAGTTATCAGTTCCATAAGATGAGATTCTTTCTACCAATGTCACCATTAGGGCAATAAAAACCACAACAATAAGTTGTTCAAACCTAAAGGTTATAAGTAAAATGGATAATGCTGATATAAAAAACGCTATTGATCCATAAGTAAGTATTCTTTTCGAAATATCGCCCGCAATTCCTGCTAAAGGATCTGAGATCGCTAATATTAATACTGATGCTAGATAATTGGCTATTGAGCCATTTGCAAGTATGTAGGCAAGTAAAATACCTAATGGCAAAAGTAATTCGCCATATGTTTTCCTTTTAACATTATGAATAGAAGAGAAGAATTTGATTCCGTAAGATACAGAGATTATTAATAGGAAAACAAATACAAAAGTAATAAAAACAGATGGTTCTAAAATAAGACCCATTAGAGCGCCAAATAAGCCTGATAAAACATGTGCGGTTCTTCGGGTAAGTTCCTTGTTAAAGTTATTCCTTCGGGTAATATATTCAAGAAACAAAAGAATGAATAAAAAGGCCGTAGAATAAACTAAACCGACTAAATAACTATTCATATTTTTACGTATATCGTATAAAGTGGTTTATTAGTTTGATAATGCTTTCTAATTGCTTTTAGCCTTTGCACATTCAGTCTGTTTATAAGAAATTTACCATTGGATAACCTGATTGCTTCCCAAAGAGAGGATTTTCTAAATCCTATTTTCTTTAACAGATAATTCACAAATGGATAATTGAAAGTCACTATAGATGATAATGTTGCATACTTAAAGGCTTCTTGAAGCAGTTTTCTGAATACGCCTTTTGATCTATATGATTCAATTACATAACATGAAGCTAATTCTTGAAACTTTTGGGTATAAGGGATTCTAAGAAGCCAACCAACTGTAATTGATCCATCTACAGCAATGAGTAGATTTTTTTCCTTATACGCATTTTCAAGTTCTTCTCTGGGACGAGGGGATAAGTTAGGATTTGTTCTACACGCTTTATATATTTGATCAAGAAGCGTCTCAACGTTCTCTTTATCAATAGATGTCCTTACTGTTATTTGTGCCATAATTGGAAGCCTAAAGTAATAACTAAGAGTATGAAAGCTAGAGTTAACCAAAAGCCATAAGTGCTAGTTTTTTTCGCAGGAATTCTTGATACTTGTAAAAGACTTACCAAGAACATTACTGGGACTGCAATAATTGAAGTAAGTTGGGAATAAAACTGCTGTATGAAGAAAAGAATGATTGCCGTTAAAGATACATGACACACAACAATACCCGCATAATAAAGTTGATTGTTTTTTACAACAAACCCTTCAACATTAAACCTAATTAATCTAAATGCACCAGTAGCTAATATTAGAAATCCTACGAGTATCCCTAGTGAGTTTGGGGAAATATACTTCCAAAATAATAACGCAGAAAACACTAAGTAATTAAAAAAATCGAAAAAGCCATCCAATTGTCTTCCAAATGCAGTTTCTTTATGAGTCTTTCTTGCTACATACCCATCTAGACAATCTAAGAAAAATGCGATGATTGAAGATGCAATTGCAAGGAAAGGTAAATTCAGTAAAAGAAGTACAACCGCCAACCATCCAGCACCTAATCCAAGCATAGATATTACTCCTGGTATGCCTAAATATTCGAAAAATCCTTTATGCTCTTTTTTCATAGAATCGTTATTTCTCCGGTGCTACCATTCACGATAACTTCTTCATTACTTTTTAATTTATTACACACGTCTTCTACAGCAACAACTGCCGGTATACCAATTTCCCTTGATACTATCGAAGCATGTGAGAGAGCATTACCACGTTCAACGATTAGGGCAGAAGCGTTTAAAAATAATAATGTCCATCCTGGATCAGTATGTTCGGTAACAAGAACTTTACCTTTAACATTGGCTTTTGGATCGAATTCTTTTACAATTACTACTTTTCCTTGAAACACCCCTTTGGAGACACCTAAACCAGTTAATTTATCCTTCGCTAATTTATTTACCGATCCATCAGTGATGGTATTAAGAGGGGCAACTAATCCTGAAGAAATAATTCTCCTGCCCATATTTTGTTTAGCAAAATTTAAGAATAGCTTCTTTCTTTCGTTAATTTTTGTCTTGAAAGAATAATCAAATGAATGGCCTAAGACGATATCTTGAATTTCATTTATTGTTAAATAGAAAATATCATCCCTGCTTTCTATTAAGTTTGCGTCTACAAAGCGATTACCTAATGCTAAGTAGGCTCCTCTTGCTAATCCAAATACTTGAGCGCGATAAAATCTGAAGCGTTCGCGCTTTGAAATTCCGCTTTTTGCCTGGTAAAGAACAAATTTAAAGAAAGGTTTTAAGATAAGTCTTTTTAAAAATGAATTACCGAAGGAGACTTTACCTTCAATACCCTTATTTATTTTTTTGGTAATGTTATTGCTATCAGAATATCCATCTGCACTTGAAACAATAAAACTAACAAAGGTAGGTAGGCTTTCGCTAAGTCTTGGATTTTCTAGTTTCAATTCATCTGGTGAACGACCACCATACTTTGATAAATATTTTTGTATTTGGTTAAGAATAGAGTTATATTGTTCCTCACTTAGTATTACTTTAGTGGTTTTTTCTTGGTCTCCTTTGTAGTTATCCAAGATCCTTTTTACATCATATGCTAAAACACACAATTCTCTTATCGGTTCAACGCTTGTATGATCGAATATGCCACTTAATAATTGAACATAAAGATCATCATTGTTTTTAGGGAAGAATACTTTTCTAAGGATTCCATGAAATACCATAGTCCTAAAATCATTAAGGATGGGAATTGCCCATTGTTCCAATAAGTCTTTTTCAATTTTGTTATATGTATTTATAATCTCTATTGCATTTAATTGATTCCAAAGAACTGATTTATATATTTCATATCGAGATAAATACCTCTTTGTAAAATTATCGGATAGTTTATTAGTCTGAAGAAGCAACCGGATGAAGTGCGCAGCAGATATTCCTAAATTTAGCTTTGCTTTTAATGTCGTTTTTCTCTTCGCTATGCTTTGAGTCTGGCTTTTTTTAGCAGGCATGAGCATGGCTTCAAAAAAGTCTTTATTGTACTTGAAACCTGGTAGTAGAGCTGTGAGCTTATACCAGTTATTGATGTTGTAATAGACTCTTCCGTACATATAACCAAGCATGTTATTGAAAATATCGGTTTTGTTGGAAAGTTCAGTGTCGCTTTTACCTAAGAGCTTCAAAAATTCAGGATAAACTTTCGAATAAAGCCTTCGGATAAATGTATAGGTTAAAGGTAAAGTAATACCTGGATAACTTTCTGCAATATTAGTATTGTCCCATTCAAAAGTGTAATCCAGTTTTGGAGTAGTTATCGGACGGAACTGTAGAATAGCTACTTTATCTTCAGTGATTGCCCATTCAATATCCAATGGTTTACCCTCTTGCCGCTCTAAGATTATTGCAGTTTCAATAATTGTAAGTATTGTTTTGGGAAAGTTATCTGGTATTTCTTCTATAATGCTCTTACTGCTTTTACTAACCGTAAAATTATTTGTAATATTTCCTTCTACAGTTGTATTCTTCCATGAATAGGTGTACGCGAATTCTATTTGGTTAAAACCGTTTTCTGTAAAAAGAACTCCACTTGCTTTCCCATAAAACATTTTCTGAATTATGATGCTCCCTCCTTGATCAAAATCTGAATATCCTTGTGTTTTTATGTACCCTAGAACTCTAGGTGAGTACATGCTTTTTGCACAAGCCTTACTACATTTCTCAATTGTTTCAACTTCTATATCCTTATCCAAAAATGTTACATACTGTCCAGCAAAGGAGCTTGAGTGAAGATCTTCTTGTAAAGCAGATGTTCTATAACTTACCTTCCTAAATCCTAAATCACGAAGTTTCTTTGCTAGTTGATTAATAAAGTCCTTATTAATTTCAAGGGAATCAAAAAGATGAGCTAATTCACTTTCATACTGATCTTCACTTAATCTTCCTTTTAGAAAGTCAGTTGCTAGCTTATCAAGCTCATTATTTAATTCTATCCAGTTTGTAATAAATCTACTGACTTCTATTACTTCAAAACGAGGAATAAGCGTCGGAAATCTTTCTGAGAGAATAACTAAATTTTTAGCTTTTTGTCCAATAAGATCTGTATTTTTTACCATATAATATTTGCTAAGAGAGCAAACCCCAGAAAATTAATTGCTCCTATTATTATTGCTGCAGTATCAGACTTTTTTCCCAGACTTAACCACGCCACTACTACTAATACGCTAAAAAGTAAAAAAATATAAGAATACTTAAGAAATGTTAGTCCAAGTCCTACGGTTAGGGATAAACCAATAAGTACTAAGAGAGCGTTTTTTCGTCCCCACACAGTGCTATAAGTGTCCGCTACAGCCTTACCTGCCTTATCATATCTTGGTTTAAATTTTCTTATTACCTCAACACCCATCGGTGCAAAAGTGAGAACAACCAGAGCAATAATCGTTTGGGTATTAAGTGTTACTATTTGATAGCTAACTGCCGAAATAAAAAATATTCCAAAGAGTAAGAATATGACTTCGTGAATTAAAAAGTAGAGGGTGAAATGCTTGTTTAACCATCTTGGAATAAAAAACTCCTTTGCCATGAGAAGAGAATAGAGGAAAACAAGTATATAGAATCCAAATACCCTTTGACCTACCAAGTAAGCTGATATAAGCTCTACCGCAAGGGCGAACAACCCTAAAAATTGTACTTGCTTTTTTGAAATAAGTCCTCTTGGTACAGGACGATCTGGAAAATATTTTAAGTCATGCTCTGCATCTATAAATTCGTCAATAGCTCTTTGACGGAGTAAAAAAAAGAAGAATACACTACTCAGCAAGAACAAGCTTATAAATGAACTTTGAGAATTTTGTACCCAAATGTTGGAATGAGCAGAAAGCCCAAGCGTAAGAGCGGCATACCCAAGTACAAACAGTAAAACAGAGGGAACAGGGAATCTTTCCCTAATATATGCAATAATTGCTGACATATTTATCTCGAAAAAGTGTAAAATAAGTTATAGGCTTGATCTAGGCCTTTTTTATGATTATACAATCAATCACTCAAATAACTTCTATATCTCGCCCAAAATACTTGATTGTCCTCGATATTGTAATTGATAACCTCTTATATTATGTCAAAACTAAGAGAGAAATTCTTGAGGTTTTTATCATCAGAAGTGTTCTTCTAACAACTTACATTCTTGCGTCAAGAATTTTCAGACTTTGTTTTAAAGTTGAATCCAAGCTACATAAAGAAGTTTTAGATCTCAAACCGGATAGGTATCTGATCGTAGCAAATCATCAAAGAGCATTTGATCCATATGTAACGCTTGCAACCTTGCCGTTCAACTCTTTTAGATCTTTATTACCCATCAGATTTTTTACAGCGAATATCTATCTCAAAAGATGGTGGCAACGGGCATTTTTAATCTCTTTTGGTTGCTTTAGAGCATACTCAGTTGAAGATAAAGTATCTGGTGTTAAAGGAGGTCTTTATTTATCCGATAAGGGTCAATCACTTCTTATATTTCCAGAAGGTAAACGCAAACGGCAAAACTCAAAGATTGAACTTAAAATTGGCGCAGCTTATTTAGCTCAGCGAAGAGATTTTACAATTTTACCTTTATCTATAACCTATATGGAAAGAAAAACTAAGGTAAACTGGGGAAAGCCATTTAGAATAAAAGATAAGAAGAAGGCTGAAGATTTAAGCAAACTGACAAAAACAATCTTCAATAGAGTATTAAATCTCTCTGTTCAAACATAAGCGTATATGGATATAAAAACAATTATCTTAACAGGTGGTACAGGCGTTTTTGGCAAATTTCTAGTTAACGATTTACTAAAGACAAAGTCAAAAATAATTTTATTGGTTAGAGCCGATTTTCAAACGCAAGCAAATGACAGAGTAAAGAAATTATTCAAAGCAAGCACTTCGCTTCCCAATAGAGTCACAATCTTAAAATGCGACATGACTCAAGAGAATTTGGGTGTAACTTCTGACAATTACAAGGTTCTTAGACAAAATACTACCCATATCCTACACGCAGCAGCTTCCACAAGGTTTAACTTACCAATAGAAGAAGCTAGAAGAAACAACGTTGAAACAACAGAAAGCTTATTATCATTTGCAAGAGATTGCGAAAACCTAGAGAAATTTGGGTTTGTAAGCACTGCTTTTGTAGCAGGAAAAAGATCAGGGATAATTCTAGAAGAAGAATTTGAACATAATGAAGGTTTTTTAAATACTTATGAAGAGTGTAAGTATGAAGCGGAAATGCTTGTACGATCAAAGATAAAGGAATTGCCTATTGTAATATTTAGACCATCATTAATTATTACGCCGTTTAAAAAATCAGATACTAGTCCTGTTAATGCACTTACTTTAGGCATGTTTCTTGCTAGAAAAGGCTTTCTCCCAATACTTCCTGGTAACGAAAATAATAAGTTAGATATTATCGAAGGGGCAATAGCCTCCAAAGTAATTATTCAGATCTTTTTAAAGGATAAACTGCACCATTTAACATATCATGTCACTAGTGCTTATAATTCTCCTAGCATAAAAGATTTTATTCATCTTGTTGATCAACACTCAAGAAAAAAGCTTCCTATACGTTTTTGCGGTGATATAGATAACTATTCATTAGAACTGAAAAAAGTCACGAGATTCAGACCAGATTTAATCGCTATATATAAAAAAACTCAAAGTTTTCTACCTGAACTGGCTTTTCCCAAGATCTATGACAATAGGAATCTACTAGAGGAATTAGAGTTAATATCATTTAGCTCTAAACCAATTAGTACAGTGGAATCTCTTTTGAAATGAATAAATTATTGAGATACTGAATAAAGTAAACTATGTTAATCGTATATGTCTTGTTAACTTTATTATTGTTATTAACAGCCCACTTATTTCTTCTGCCTTTATCTAAAAAAAGACCGGTAATTATAAAAGGATCTGAATGGACATTTTTTGCCGTAATTTTTATTGCAGTCTTAGCAGCTTTTATCCACCCTTTTTTGTATTTGATTGCTATAGCTATTGGTGTGGTAATTTACTATACTAAATCTTGGATTGTATACGGAGTTTCTCTTGAAAATATAAATAACGCTCTCAGTAAGGCTATCTTGGCTACAAGGGCTTCAAGCATCAAAGTCACTAATGGATGCGAAATAGATAATAATATGACAGTAAAGATTACAAGTTTAGGTATGAGAATGTGTTATATTCAATACAAAAGTAAAACTTGCTCAAAGAAATCAGAGCTAACAAAAGAAATATTCAGAAAGTTCATACAAAATTATTTCATATAAATTTGGTCGAAAGGAGGTGGATATATGGCAAAAGTTAGTGCATCAGTTGTAATTAACAAACCTATTCAAGAAGTATTTGAATACACGGCTTCTCCTGTTAACGGGCCAGCATTTATTCCTAACTTGAACGAAAACACAAACATAAACCCAGAGCAGATTGGTTTAGGACAAACATTTGATTGGAGATTTAATTTGGCTGGGGTTGATTTAAAAGGTAAAGCTGAAGTGGTAGAGTATGACCCACCTCATAAATCTACCATTAAAACGTCAGGAGATAGCAACACTACTTGGGTCTATACATTTCAAGAAGAAAATGGGGGCACGCGGGTATCTGCTGAAGTTGAGTACGAGATTGTTGAAAGAGCTTTACAAAAAATCGCAAACAGAGTTGTAATTGACAAACTTAATCAGCGTACAGCTGAGCAAATGCTCGAAAACCTTAAAACAATTCTTGAAGGTTAAGCTCATTGGTAAGCTGACTAACACAAAACCCCTTCAGTAAGAAGGGGTTTTTGAAAATGATTAATCATTGTGCATGCTGTAGATTATAAAGTAGCGTATGAATAATTTTGTGAGGCTAAAGCGGTTCTAATGTTGTCTATTGCCCACAGGAATGACACTTCATTTATATCATACATTGCCTACGGTACTTAACTTTCTAAGTCTTAGGTTGATGTGAGCAAGCACCGCAGCCAGTTGTATGTGGTTATCGTACTGTCTAATGATTTTCGTTAGCTCTCTATGTTTTTTCCCCGAGAATTCCTTTGCCTTTTCTATAATAAGCGGCATAGCGCGGTTGATGTGGTCTACGATAGTAATATCTGCTGTTTGAGCTGTTCTTGAAAGAGGATTAAGATCCACCGTGATGACCGTTTTCCCCATCTTTTTGAGGGCCTGAGTACGATCTCCATCTTCCAAGGGAACAAATATAACATCGGCAATTTTTTGTCCGATGCTGCTTATCCATTGCCGGTTACTTTCAAGAGTGGGGATTTTCCCCACATCAGGGAGAAGTACTTTCTTTGCTCCATACCATTTCAGATGGGCGGCGATCTTTTTCTCGCGGGTTTTTGAACGGTGGAAGAGATTCACTTCCAGAAGCGCGCCGGTTAGTTGTGACAATTCCACTAACTCTTTGGGGACAAGTGCCGCTGCGTTGCCGTTGACGGAAATAACCGCGCGTTTTGTCAAAAGTAGTTGTGCCGCGGCTACCTCGATAGCTTTTCGTGCAAACAGTTGCGTTTTCTCGCCAATCAGATAATCAAATGCTTCTCCTCGACCATGGGCGGTGAGTCCCGAAAGTGAAGTAATCCCTCTTTCTACACCGTCAACGAGGAGATCTCGGTAGAAAAGTGATATAAACCGAGGATGAGATTTTGGTACAGTAATTTTCATTAGTTTTGACAAAATCTGCTCGAGCAGAAAATTTCAAAATAACATATTATCAGTAATGGTTAATTTCTCAATACGATATTTAGTATACGGAGGTCGTATATCACTTATTACTACTTGTCCAAGCATCGCCATGGTAGCATGTCCACCGGCACGTCTGATCATGTCAATCAATTCCATCACATTTTTATTTTGTAAAAGACCGCTATTTTGCGAGAAGGCTAGTGAAATATCAAGAATAGATGCCAAGCTGAGTTGTTTTGATTCTTGTATTTTCTCAAGCGCACTTTTTGCGGTCTTATTAACTCTTGTTATGATACTGTTTTCTTGCAGTACCTTTGGTGTTTCAATCAAGCCGATGATGGTTGCATACAGTTTCTGACCTACAAAAGGAAGACGTTTTACTTTTGTTGGAATACCAGGTTTGATCTTTAGTAAAAATCCGCCTGTTGATTGTGTGGCCACACTTCCCAATCCCGTTTTGTTTTCCACCTCTGCAATGTGTGCGATTTCAATTAATCGTGAAGGATTTTTAGACAGCTTTAAGTTGTCGTTGAGAACAAATGCTGTCGCGAGCGCTGAGGCGCCGCTTATACCAAACCCGAATCCCAGAGGAAGTGGGGAAGAAATGGTGACAGTAATGGGAGTTGTGGTAAGTGTCTTTACTACGGAAATCACGGTGGGAAAAAGAATCGGTGCGTCGTTAAAAACAACCTCCAGTTTCGCTGATTGTTTTACGCGTACGGTTACCCCTTTGTCCAGTGTGCATCCCACACCCAAGGATCCCATTTTCAAAGGATCTTTGTGTGGATGGACCTGGAAGATAAAACTTAGAGAAGCTGGACAATAATACATCAGAATCGAAGTATAGCATGCCCTCTGTGCTACAATACCCAGGCTATGACTGACGTAGAATTGGTGAAGTCAAAAATTGATATAGTCTCTCTTATCAGTGAGCATGTGCCACTGAAAAAATCGGGCCGCAACTTTGCCGCCAGATGCCCTTTCCACAGTGAAAAAACTCCTTCATTTTTTGTCTCTCCTGAGCGGCAAAGCTGGCATTGCTTTGGCGCATGCAATGAGGGAGGAGATGTGATTACGTTTGTGCAGAAACAGGAAAATGTGGAGTTTGTAGAAGCGCTAAAAATTCTAGCGCAAAAAGCAGGAGTCACACTTACAAAAACACAATCTTCAGACACGTCACGAGTAAGAGAGAAGTTTTATGAGATAAACCATTTGGCTTCAGAGTTTTACCACTACCTTTTGACAGCTCACAAGATGGGTGAACGGGCACGGGAGTACCTTGCAAAAAGAGGAATCAAAAAAGAGTCGGTGAATACGTTTACACTTGGGTATGCTCCCGCTAGTTGGGATAGTCTTTCCAAATATCTTGTGAAAAAGGGATACCAACCGCGTGATTTAGCTCAGGTAGGTCTTGTGGTGTCTAAAACCAATGGAGGCCTTTATGATCGTTTTCGCGGGAGGTTGATCTTTACACTTCGAGACCACCGGGGAAACGTCGTAGGATTTTCAGGCAGAGTCCTTCCGGAAAAAGATGAGAAAAGTCTTTCTTCCGATAGGCAGGATGCTAAATATATAAACACCAATGAAACTCTTATTTATGTGAAAGGAAATACTCTCTACGGATTGGATGTGACAAAAGACGCTGTAAAAAGAGAGAAAGAGGTGGTGGTTGTAGAGGGTGAATTTGATCTTCTCGCATCATGGCAAAGCGGTGTTCCCAATGTTGTTGCTATCAAAGGGTCGGCTCTCACGCAGGGACAATTGCTACTGTTGAAGCGCTTTACCGATAAACTTCTTCTTGCTCTTGATAGTGACTTTGCCGGAAACGAAGCGGCACGGCGTGGTATTGAAGCTGCAGAAGTTGCCGGATTTAGTGTGCAGGTTATTACGCCAATGTATGGCAAAGATCCGGCAGAGTGTGTCGCCAAAGCCCCCCATCTTTGGAAAGAATCGGTAGAAAAAGCAGAGCCTCTCTATGATTTTGTGATTTCGCAGGCAGTGAAACGATACGAGAAAGAAGGCATCTTGGGAAAAAAGAAAATAGCTGAAGAGGTGATACCCTTTTTATCATCGATTGAAAATCCAATTGTTCTTTCTCACTATATACGCAGAGTATCCACATTACTCTCTGTCAGTGAAGAGTCGGTGACAACTGCAGTATCTCGATTTGGTAGAAAAACAGCTTCTCAAGAACGTATAATACAAAAACCCACCAAAACCTCCCGCCTACAACTGTTGGAAGAACATCTTTTGGCGCTTATCATCCAAAGTAACAATTCCAAAGATGCATTAACCGATGTAGTACAGATTGTTTCACTTTCAGATTTTGAGGTAAGTCCAGTCACAAAAATTCTGGAACTTCTCGTGGGATATTTTGTGAAACACAAGACATTGGATGCGGGTAAATTTGGAAATCTTCTGGTTAGTGAGCTTGTACCTACGTTTGATAGAGCGTATCTATTGGATCTTTCAACATTGGAAAAGGATCAAATTCTATGGAAAAAAGAACTCCTCAAAGCCGCCCGTGAAATCAAAAAAGTTTCTCTGCGAAGGAAATTAAGCGAATATACGACCAACCATAAACACGCTGAAGACAATAAGGACGGCCCAGACTCGCAAAAACTACAATTTCAAATGAAAGAATTGTTGGCACAACTGGGAGCTCTGGAGAAAGAGGGTTAAAGAGTCGTCTCTAAATAATCTATTTAAATTCCAAAAAACATGTTCATTGCCTATGCGCCTTAGGGGACGATACAATACACATGTATGGCAAAAACGAAAAAACGAGTGAAAACAACCAAGACGAAGGCAACCAACGAACACGTCAAAAAACTTGTGCGAGAGGGGAAAGACAATGGGTTTATTACCCAGGAACAGATTCTTTCGATATTTCCCAAACCTGAAGATCACATCACAGAAATCGATGAGTTGTATGCGCAACTTATCAAAGCAGGGGTGGATGTATTTGAAACGCTTTCTGATGAGGAAGAGCGTGAAGCGCAAAAGACAGTCTCTGAACTTGAGAAGGAGCTTGAATCACTTGCTTCGATCCACGAAGGGGGTATCTCAGATCCCGTGCGGATGTACCTGAAGGAAATCGGGCGTACCCCTCTTCTTAAGTTTGCCGATGAGATAGCGTTGGCGAAAGCATACGAAAAAGGGGAGCGGTGGGCGAAACAAAAACTTATCGAGTCCAATCTGAGGCTTGTCGTATCAATTGCGAAAAAATATATCGGGAGGGGACTCTCACTTCTTGATCTTATACAGGAGGGAAATCAAGGTCTTATACGCGCAGTTGAGAAATACGATTGGAGAAAGGGATACAAGTTTTCCACCTATGCGACCTGGTGGATACGCCAGGCTATCACACGGGCGATAGCCGATCAGGCACGTACCATCCGGATCCCCGTCCACATGGTCGAGACGATCAATCGATTTTTAAAGATCAGTCGCAAACTCATGCAGGAGTTCGGACGAGAGCCCACTCCTGAGGAGGTTGCCGAGGCTATGCAGGTGGATGTAGGGAAAGTGCGTGAGATTATGAAAGTTTCCCAAGAGCCTACCTCCCTTGCAACTCCTGTAGGAGATGATGAAGATTCTCTTTTGGGAGATTTTATACAGGATACTACACAACCTACACCGTATGATGCAGCATCTCGAGAGCTTCTGAAAGGACATTTAGATGAGGTGTTACATACGCTTTCAGATAGGGAAAAGCGGGTTTTGATTCTGAGATTTGGACTTGAAGACGGACGACCACGTACGCTTGAAGAGGTGGGAGTAGAATTTGGTGTCACCCGCGAACGAATTCGCCAAATCGAAGCCAAAGCTCTTCGAAAACTTCGCCATCCCAGCCGTAGCAAGAAACTGAAAGACTACCTCGAATAACATTCCACTCTGGGAGTTCTGGCAACTTGACAAAAGTATCCTGTAGCGTTAGTCTATTTATAGTCCCATTTTTTATGAAGCGCTTCCTGCTCGCACTTGCACTGGTTTCCTGCATTTTTGGGGTACTTGCCCTCAAGGTATCCCATTCAACAGTTCATGCCCGACCGTTGCCCAATCTTAATCTTAAACTCAAAAAGTACATCGTCGTTTTCAAAGACAACGTCTCAGACAGCGAAGGAGCAGCCAATGAGCTCTCCCAGTCGCACGGGTTTGGCTTTGAGCACGTGTATAATAATGTAATCAAAGGGTTTTCGGTGGCACTCCCCGAGATGGTAGTTGAGCTTTTAAAAAAAGATGATCGAGTAGAGTTTATCTCTGAAGACCTTGAGGTGCACACATTCAGGCACCAGACGCAGCAGCCTGCGATCCAAGCACAGACCAATCCCACAGGGATATCCCGCATAAATGCGCCTGCCAATGCCAACAAAGGGACGGGTATTGGTGTCGCGGTCATTGATACCGGGATTTATCTCTCACACACAGATCTTAAGGCAAACATTGTGGCCAATAAAAACTGTGTATCAAAGTGGAAAAACGGCAATGACGACAACGGCCACGGCAGCCACGTGGCCGGGACTATCGCGGCGGTCAACAACAGCACGGGCGTTGTAGGAGTGGCGCCTGAGGCAAAGCTTTTCGCGGTGAAAGTCCTCAACGCCGCGGGATCCGGCTACTGGTCACAGGTGATCTGCGGCCTTGACTGGGTGACTTCCAATGCGAGCCGATACAAT
>Ga0213870_1000706_pt1 | contig 15614 bp, 14 predicted proteins | sample WICALVC2017_Meta_FD_160119 | JGI IMG/M metagenome (GOLD analysis project Ga0213870, IMG submission 160119) | Freshwater microbial communities from subterranean cave lake in Wind Cave National Park, South Dakota, United States - WICALVC2017 | ecosystem: Environmental > Aquatic > Deep subsurface >... | reverse complement strand
TCACTAATTTAATCACGAAGTTTCCGAAGTCTATTTTTATTTTGATCATGACGGGAATACGTTTTGAATCGTTTGTAAGAAAGAGGAGTATTTCAGATACTTTTTGATTTTTATTTTCCATCTCTAAATGGATACGGCTGGGTTGGAGTTCTAAACATTCTTTCTCGCCAAGGATCGTCGAAAGAAGACTGGTAGAAACGAGTTTAGTTTCAACTTTATAAACTCTACGTCCGTCCACTACGTCTCTGACAAGTGTCGTATTTTTTGAAAAATCACTCATGCGCAGAAGAAAAAAAACGCCGAACAGATCGATCACATTGGGCGGGAGGAGCAACACTTTACTTTGCTTATTTGTTTGAATCGAGATCACTTTATGTTCTTTGTAATCAAAAAGATAATCTGTTTTTCTTTTGTATTTTTTACCTTCGCGGTAATCCACGGAAATTTTCAACGGGAGCATGGTTTGAGGATCCAGGATGGAAGTGATAGAATCTTCCACATAATAAATGGAAGAAAACCAATGTGCTGAATGTATGAAGGCATAAATCTGAATGGCGGGATCTGTGTTAAAAGTGATGTTTCGCACACGGATGTCTACTTCCCCCGCTTTAAGCCCAAACCACCTGATTTCATATTTCAGTGATTCTCCAGCGAAATCAGATAGATGAGTAGACTGCGCTAGAGAAGCAAAAGAGAGGAAAAATAAACTCCAAGCGCCTGCAGCTTTGAAGAGAAACAAAGTTTTCAAGAGTCTATCTCCACTAAAAGGGAGAGATCCATAGCCCGTGCTGAATGGGTGAGGGCGCCTACGGAAATAAAATCCAGGCCTGGAAGTGCAAATTTTTTAATGTTTTGAAGGGTCACTCCGCCAGACACTTCAATTTTTGTGCGTCTACGAGCGCCTGCGGCTTTGTTAGCGCCTGCGGCTTTGTTAATAGCGACGATAGAACGGAGGATTTGTTTGGGAGTCATGTTGTCGAGCAAAATGATGTCTGCCCCTGCCTCGTAAGCTTCTTCAGCCTGAAGTGGAGACTGAATCTCAATCTCGATCAGGAGCTTTGCATTCATTTTTTTGCACTTTTGGATAGTCCTAGCAATAGCTCCGTCTTTATTTTTTTTAATTTCAATAGCCAGATGATTTTCTTTGATCAGAAATCGATCAGACAGATTGAGACGGTGATTGTGGCCCCCTCCGACAGTCACTGCATATTTTTCAAATGCTCTGAGCAGTGGAGTTGTCTTGCGTGTGTCCAAAATTGTGATGCCCGTTCCTTGCACCTGTTCTACGTATTGGTGTGTCAATGTGGCAATGCCACAGAGGCGCTGACAAAGGTTTAAAACGAAACGTTCTAAGGTGAGAAGTTTTTTCGAAGGCCCTCTACCTGAAAGAAAGATGTCTCCTTTCTCGAGAGGGATTCCGTCCACCGCTATAAAATTAAAGGAAAATTTTTTATCAAAATTGGAAAAACAAGTTTGAGCCAACCCTGCGCCACAGGAAATCATTTTTTCTTTCGCGATGATTTTAAAATTCGACGAAAGTGAATTGGGTACAATAGCTTCCGTAGTCACATCGCCGTCAGGACAATCTTCTTGAAGGGATAATTCTTGAAGCTTCCGGAGGAGAGAGAAGAGAGGTGAGTGCCGAAATGTTTTAGGATTCATGATGGAAAAGAGAAGAGAGATGGGAAAACTTTTGTGAATAAAAGTTTTCCCAAACCCTTTCAAAAAACTTTAATCTGCTTACTCGCCGTGAACGGCAAGTAAGCAGAGCTTTAAATTCAATAATATTATGAACCATTTAATATATTGTTCCTTAATCAAATTTTGAATCACTCGCCTATGGCGAGTGATTCAGTTAAAGTTTTTTGAAAGGGTTTGGGAAAACTTTTGTTCACCAAAGTTTTCCCAATTTCCCCCTCCCCGCCTCCTCTTTTTCTTCTCGCTCTCAACATTTACGCATAAATTTGCTTCAGCACTGATGGAAGGTATTCACGTAACCTACGCCCTGATTTTTTTCTAGGACACGGACACGTTTTTCAAAAGCAGTTTTGTCTCCGGAGACAAAACATTGGATTTTTCCGATATGGGTTGGAACCTGTGTTTGTTGGCCTTCTTCCAGTTTTTGTTTTAAACAGAGGGAGGCCACTTTCGAAGGTTCGATGAGAGGGATGGGGAAAATGTAATCCCGGATTTGTTCACGCAAGTGGTAGAAGTGCGTGCAGCCGATGATGAGTGCGCCTAACTGGGATAGAGGGAATGTTTTGAAAACGTCGTTCAATAGCGGAGTGATTTTATTTTGCGAAAAATTTCCTTCGGTTACAGCGTTTACAAGTTCGGTGGCGATTTGAGAATGAAAAGAAAATACGTTTGGAACTTCCATTTGAAAGAGCTTTTCAAAGGCTTTAGATTTCACAGTGAGTTGCGTAGCAATGAGTCCAATGGTTTTGTGTTTTTTAGAAACGGAAAGCGTAGTGTCCACAAGTTCCCGGTTGAGCATCCCAATCACGGGAATTCTAAACTCGTTCTGAAAACCTTGCAGCTTACTGTTACCGCTCTGCGAATTACTGTTATCAGTAGGCAAGGCAACGGCAGAGGCGGTGGAACAGGCACAGAGGATGGCTTTCACACCGCGTTGAATAAGGAAATCTGAAGAATCTTTAAAACAGCGGAAAATTTCTTCGGTAGTTTTAGTGCCGTAGGGATAATGAGCCGTGTCCGCAAAATAAAGAATGTCTTCAGAAGGGCAGAGACGACGGAATTCATTCACAACGCTTAAGCCTCCGATGTCAGAATCTAAAATTCCTACGGGAGCATTATTCATTTCAGAAATTTCAAAGATTTCAATGCTTTGGCGGCTAACAAGCCTTGCTTTAATTTATTTTTTTCTTGAATGAAATCAGAAATATAATGAATTTTTTCTGAGAAAGTATTCCAGAGGGCTTGTTCTTCGGATGAAAGTTTAGTGGTGGATTCCAAAAAGATGAAGAGCGATTTACAAAAGCGTTCGTAAGCATCGAGAAAAACAAAGGCTTGTTCATAAGCGTGAGGGATACTCAATTCCGTGAGGGAGAGATAGGATTTGCTGGCGCTTTGAAAAGCTTCAAAAATATCCTGATAAGTATTCCATCGGCGGGGATTCTTTTCTATTTGTTTTTGCAATGCTTCATAGGTTTGAAGAGTCGCTGTGTGCTTGCATATCTCTTTCAGAAGGCACTGCATGTCCTCAGTGACAGCTTGAACAAGATTGTTTGTGTTGCTCAAGTGATGGTCTTTTTTTTCGAGAAGCATTTTGAGAGCAAGGATATCCTGATGCATGTCGCTGAGTATTTGATCAGAAACAATCTGAACCTTGGATATTTTGTCTGCAATGCTTGAGAGATTTTCGAGGATGGCAATGTCTTGCTTGTAGAGAGCTATTTCTTCGTCTTGAAAAAGGCGGATTTCCTCACAGAGAAAAGGCCAGTGTTTTAAATCTTTTTCAAGCAGAGACAAGCATTTGGTGAGGGTACGGATAGAATCAAGAACAAGAGCGATCAGGGTTAAATCTTGGGGCGAATTTAGCGCCTGTGGCTTTGTTTTTGTGAGTGAGTCGTAGTTTTTTTCGAGGAATTTTTGTGAGAACCGTATTTTTTCAAAACCGTATTTTTTGAACGCTTCGAAGGAACGAACACGTTCTTCCTGACCTGTGTAGCCTGGAAAATCATTGATCAACATGTTGATCAAGTTTTTGAGAGTACTCAATTCTTCTTCAGACATAAATTTTGTCTTTCAGTTCTTTCAAAATTTGCTGAACGTGTGGGAGGATATCGGAAAGCGGATGTGTCTGTTTTGTGTCGGAGGAGCGAAGGTCTACTTCAACAAGACCTTGATCGAGACCTTTTTTACCAACAGTGATACGGATGGGAATGCCGATCAGTTCTGCATCTTTGAATTTAACGCCTGGGCGTTCCAGACGGTCGTCCAAGAGAACATCTGCGTTTGACTTTTTAAGCGCTTCATAAATACGAAGGGATTCCGTTTGTGTTTGAGGATCCGTGAAATCTACAGGCGTGATAAGCACTTCAAAAGGCGCAACGCTGACAGGCCATTGAATTCCTTTAGCATCGTGACACACTTCCACAATAGCCGCAAGCATTCGAGAAATGCCGATACCGTAACAACCCATGACAAGAGTGGATTCTTTACCTTCCTGATCCAGTACTTTGGCTTCAAACTTTTCGCTGTATTTGGTACCGAGAAAAAACACATGTCCCACTTCAATCCCACGGCTGATACGTAGAGGAGTTTTACAGGAACGGCATATATCTCCTTCCTGAACGAGAGCAATGTCGGCAAATTCTTTGATTTGAAAATCGCGTCCAGGGTTTACGTTTTTTAAATGTGTATCATTTTTGTTGGCTCCGATTACAGCGTTTTGAATCCCTTCCAAGGCTGTATCGGCTACAGAGGGGTACTTTTCAAGACCCATTGGGCCTGCAAATCCAACAGGTGCTCCAGTCATTTTTTCGATTTCGAGGGGAGTGGCGAGTTCCAGGGTTTTACATTTCAAATGGCGCTTGAGTTTGAGTTCGTTCACTTCAGAATCACCACGTACGAGAACGACGATCATTTTTTCGTCTGCTTCCATATCATATTTGTAGATGAGAGTTTTGATGCAATTTTCCGGAAGCACTTTTAAAAACGCACACACTTCCTGAATGGTCTTAATCTGAGGAGTATCGATAAGTTCCAATGGTTCCAAAGAAGTAAAAGTTTTTTGAAAGGGTCTGGGAAAACTTTTGTCCACAAAAGTTTTCCCAATTCCATCCTCCATTCTCTCCTCATTCCCAATAATATTGGTTGTCTGGATGATTTTTTTTGGAGAACGGATTGCGAGTTCGCTGTTTGCAGCATATCCGCAGGATTCACACAGCACGATGGCGTCTTCGCCGATCGAGGTGAGGACTACAAATTCATGAGACATACCGCCATCCCCCATGGCTCCTGTGTCTGCTTCCACGGGGTGAGAGGACAGTCCACAACGTTTGAATATTTTTGTGTAAGCCTCGAACATGTTACGGTAAGACTTCTTTGCTCCTTCCTCTGTAAGGTCAAAGCTGTACCCATCTTTCATGATGAACTCTTTGGCACGGATCAGACCGAAACGGGGACGAATTTCGTCACGGAATTTAGTTTGAATTTGATAAAAATTGATCGGCAGCTGCCGATAAGAATTTATTTTTTTTGCCACTAGGTCAGTGATGACTTCTTCATGCGTGGGTCCTAAAATGAATTCACGCTCTTCGCGGTCAGTGATGCGCATCATGAGCGGACCCATTGTTTCATAACGTCCCGTACGATCCCAAAGATGTTTTGGCTGAAGAGCCGGCATTTGCAATTCAATAGCCCCATGTTCACAGAGAGTTTCACGAATAATTTTAGATATTTTCTCTAACACGCGCAACCCGAGAGGAAGATAAATATACAAACCTGCGGAGAGGCTTTGCGTACAACCCGCGCGGAGCATGAGTTTGTGCGACGCAGCTTCTGCCTCTTTAGGAGCTTCTTTAAGCGTTGGGATAAAGGTTTGAGACCATTTCATGGGAAATTTCATTCCTCGTAGAGGTATATCTATGTGTCATAGGTGTTGAATTAATAAAATTTTGGGAGGAGGGAGATGGGGGAACTTTTGTGAACAAAAGTTCCCCCATCTCCCTTCAAAAGACTTTAACTGAAGAATACACGAGAAGCAATTATCTTCAGTTGTTCCTCAATCAACATTTTGGGGCACTCGCCGTTCACGGCGAGTGCCCCCAGTTAAAGTTTTTTGAAAGGGCCTGGGAAAACTTTTGTTCACAAAAGTTTTCCCAGCTCCCCCTATTTTCTACTGTCTGAATCGCAGGTTATTTTTTTCAGCTTTTTTGAAGAAAAGCAATACTTTTCCCATTCAAGATTGACGCTGGGTCTTTTTTTAATCATCTTTCAGACATGAAACCCGTTTTTAAAAAACCGTTGAGCGTGGCTTATTTAGGTCCTGATGGGACTTTTAGTCATCAGGCGGCACAACAAGTGTTTGATTTTACAAGCCACTTTCAACCGTTCTCTCAAATTCAGGATGTCTTTAAAACGATCAAAGAGGAAAAATCTGATTTCGGAATTGTTCCCATTGAAAATTCCACTCAAGGCACTATTTCTTTAGTTTTGGATTTAATGTTTCAAGAAAGCCAGAACAGAAAACTTAAAAAAGATGCTCTGACGCTTTATGGAGAAGTGACCATTCCGATCATTCACAATCTTGTCGGACATCCTGGAACAAAGACTGGGGATATCCGGAAAGTTTACGCACATCCTCAGGCCTTGGCTCAATGCCGTTTATGGCTGGAACGCTTTTGTCCAGGAGTCGTTTTAGATTCTTCTGCGTTGAGCAATGTAGAAGCGATTTTAAAAATCGCACCCCATCAAAATGCAGCGGCCATTGCGCCTGCAAAGGCAGCGCTGGATCATGGGCACGTTCTTCTCGCAAAAGCAATTCAAGATATTTCCTCGAACAAAACAAGGTTTTGGATTCTTTCCAAACACCCTCCTGAACTTGCAAGAAAATATAAAACCTCTCTTGTTTTTTTCTGTCACGACAAACCGGGAGCCCTCCTGGATGTATTGAAAATTTTTAAAAGTCACGGCATCAATCTCACAAAAATCGAATCGCGACCTTCCAGAAAGAAAAATTGGGAGTATTATTTTTTCGTGGATTTTTTTGGGCATGAGAACGATCCCAATATCCTCAAAGCCTTAAAGGCGATTAAAAAAAAGACGCTCTATTGGGGTGTTTTGGGATCTTATCCTCTCATCAAGGTATTACGTCCAAAGATTCCCCCTTCTTAAATGAGTGAAATGCATCTTGAAATTTTAAACTCTCAAAAATCCTTGAACCTTGATTTGAAAAGAATCAGGAACCTTGCAGAATTTGTCATTCAAAATGAGCTAGATTTATATGTGTTGAAACACAAAATTAAAATTTTCTGGAACCGTGCGGAGTTTTATATCCATTGGATGAATGAGAAAACTATGGTTCAATTGCATCGTAAAACACATAACGATTCCTCGCCGACGGATGTTGTCTCTATCGATTATTGGGAGGAGTGCCTACGGCTGTCTCAATGTTCCCAGACTGAAGAATTTGTTTTGGGGGAAGTGTTTGTGAATGTGGACGAAGCAAAAAAAGTTTGGAAGGCGGAGAAAACTTCCGTAAGCTTTGAACTCTTATTGTACCTCGTGCATGGGATTTTGCATCTGTTTGGTTACGAGGATATTCAGGAATCGGATCGCTTGAAAATGAAAGAACGGGAATCTTTTTATATGAACGTGTTTTCTCATCGAATTTCCATCCTGAAGAAAACCCGAAAATGATTACAATGGAACCTATTCTGTGTCTGTTTTTTCTTTCTTTTTCTGTGCTCATCAATGCTTCACAAATGGTGGCCACCCGTTTTCGCAAAGGCTTATACTCAGATTTTGAAGAGGAGCTTCCCTGGGGAATGAAACGTTTTCAGAAGGCACGAAGGCTTTCGCTCATGTTGTGGATGGGAGACCTACTCTGCCATACGGGCTTGATTTTTTCTTTTACTAAAATTGAAATGCGTGACCACACTCCTCTTCTTGCCTTGATTCTTGGGCTTTTGTGGGCTGTTTTACTTTTGATTCCTGTAGGAAAGATCATTCCGCGTTTTTTGGTACTTCTCTATCCCAAGTTGTTTTTTCAAATAACCGCTTTTTTTATTTCCTTTTTTGAAATCCTGCTTTTTCCACTCATAGCGCCTTTGCACTGGATTCAGCGGCAGATGGCGCACATGTTAGACATTGAACACGAAGAAGAATTTTTAAGTTCTGTCACCGAAGACGAAATCATCGGTGTTGTGGAGGCGGGCGAAAAATCAGGAACTTTAAACACGCATGAACGGGAGATGATCGAATCGGTGATTGAATTTGGTGATACGATTGCTCGAGAAGTGATGATTCCACGCACTCAAATTCACGCTATTCCTGAAGGAGCAACGCTGGCTGAGGCGCTTGATTTCATCCGCACCGCAGGATATACACGCTTCCCTGTTTTTAAAGATTCCATTGATAACATTACGGGTGTTTTGAACGTCAAAGATCTGTTGAAATACTTTTCCGCACACTTGGAGGAAAAGGGACTCGTTGAAAAAATCATGCAGGAACCTGTCTTTGTGCCTGAAACGAAACGAATCGTGGAATTACTTTCGGATTTGAATAAGAACCATACCCATTTGGCGATTGTGGTTGATGAATACGGAGGCACCTCGGGTCTTATCACTCTAGAAGACATCGTGGAAGAGGTGGTGGGAGAAATTCTTGACGAATACGATACACCAGCAACACCCATGGTCCTAAAAATTGACGAACATACTTATGAAGTTTTAGCCCAAATGCCCATCTTTGAAGCCAACGAAATGCTCAAGATGGATATTGAAAAAAACGAAGAGTTTGACACCATTGCCGGATTCATCACAACAGCTTTAGGGAAAATCCCCAAAAAAGGAGAAACTCTGGAAACGCCAAAAGCCATCTTCACCGTCGTAGATGCAAATGAACGTCGTGTATTGAAAGTAAAAATCACTATCCCTAAGGGTCTGTGAGGAGCTACTCGGACTATGATCGTTTTCTACTACGCTGTGTTAAAGTTCGCCATCTATTCAGGTTGGTGCTACGTGGGTCTTAAAATTTTGCGCCCTGGGGAACCTACGCGTTGGAAGTTCGCGCTTGGCTTGGGTTTTTTGCGCCTCATGCTGGGGCTCTTTTTCGGAGTGGCGATCTTTTTTCTCATAAATTTGGTGGCGATTGCCCTATACGGTCAACAGCTCCTGATCTACCTCGCGATTTATGTGCCGGTGCGTTGGATCGAGTGGGCTATCATAGACCGACTGATCGCGCGCACATTGGCTGGGTTTCTGCTGGGGCAGAACTCAACAACGCGCTGCTGGCGCACACTAGGCATTGTTATTTCCTGCTTGGCAGACATCCCCATCATTGTTTGGATTGGTGGATTGCCGCTGGGCCGCTTTATGTGCTGACGGTTTGCAGACCCATTTAAGCTCAATGCCTTTCGGAAACTTCCTCTGTCATACCTGCCCATTCGGCAGGTATGACAGAGGAAGCCTTCCTGCAGCAGGGAGGAAGAACAAGGATTCTCAATCAGAAAACAAGGGGTTTCCGAAAGCCATTGAGACTAAGCTGCTCTGACACGGCGAGTGACATTTTAAAAAACTTTAACGGATGTTCCCACTTGATTATTGACTCATTTTTTTCAGTACGTTATAAGAATGCTCAATTTCAAACGATGGAGGATTATGCGGCGGTTTACTGCAATAGCACGCTTTTCGATTTTTATTTTTCTGTCTGGATTTTGTTTTTCTCTTTTTGCCCAACAACCAGATGAGGAAAAAAAACTTTCATTGGCTTTTGTCAATAGAATCCAAATTCCGGAAGATATTGGGATTTTGAAAGAAACATACATTCCGAATAAAGAGAATATTCAAGAACTGATCGTTTGTATTCAGGATGCGCACTGTCATTATGAAGCGCAGATGAATATTTCAAAGATTGTCAAATTGTTGGTGGAGAAGTTTGCTTTCACATTGGTCAACGTCGAAGGCACCCCCGGTCTGATCGACACTAAACCTTTTTCCTCTTTCAAAGATCGAAAGGTAAAGCTGGATTTTGCAGAGCATTTCATCAAACAAGGTAAGATTACTGGACCCGAATATTTATCCATCACTTCCGATTTACAATTCACTCTTTTTGGAATTGAAGACGAGCCTTTGTATCTTGAAAATTACAATGCCTTCATGAAAGTTTTGAAGTACCGTGATCGCGTAAATTTTTACACGATCAAATTTCTAGAATCTTTGAATCTACTCAAAGAACAGCTTTTCAATCCCAAGCTTTTAACGCTGGATAAAGAAGCCAGAAAACTCGACGATAAAAAAATGGAGTTTTCTGATTTTACAGAGATTTTAGAAAAATTTGCAAAAGAAAATCAGGTGGACCTGAGTTCTTTTCTCAACTTTACTTTGCAGGCAAAAGCGCGTGTTCTGGAAAAACAAATCGACTTCACAAAAGTTGAAGAACAGAGGAGCGGATTGATCGCTGAATTCAATAAGGCTTTTGAAGGCCAGCAAGTGTTGAAAAATAGCATTCTGTCTCAATTTTTTTCTTTCAAAATGAAAGAGCTAGACGCGGAAAGCTACTACCAATTCCTCATGAATACCGCGAAAGAGAAAAAAGTAGACCTTACCCCTTTTCCCTTAGTGAACCAATATGCGGATTACATTCACTTTTATAATTCTATAGACAAAACTCTTTTGATTGATGAGACCAATGAAGTTTTGGAGCACTTAAAAAAGTCGGTTTATACTAATACTCTGGAAGCTGAATTAGACCGTCTGTATCGTGTAATTCGCATCATCGGACTTCTGTTTAAATTGGAAGTGGTGAAGTCTGATTACCTTTTTTTCACTCAAAATAAGGCGGAATTTAATTTTCGCGGGTTGAAAGATTTCATGGTCAAGCAGGGACCTCAGCACAATGTCTATTTAGGCTTTGATATTGATTACGATTTGATCGATAAAAATTTATCATACGTGGCAGCCTTTTATGAAGCTGCCATAAAGCGTGACATCGTATTGATCCAAAATGCGCTGGACCGAATGAAATTCGATAAAACAGACCGGAGCATTTTGATCACGGGAGGGTTTCACTCTGAAGGGATGTCCGCTATTCTGCGTAATAAAAAACATCCCTACTTGATGATTGCGCCACGCATCACGGACCCAAATTCAGAAACCACTTATCTCGAAGTCATGAAAGCCCAGGCTAATAGTGTCAAAGGTTATAAGGAGGAGTGACTCCACACGCGTAGTCTAAAATAAAAGCGACCCAGCGAGCGACTGACTCCTTTCTGTTTTAATTCCAAAGATATTCTTATCATGAGAGACGAAAAATTCACTCAAGACTTCCTCTCTAGACATCCTTCAGAACTACAGGATCTACTTGACGATCCGGAAGTTGAAAAAAAATTTACTCAATCCATAAACCAGACTAAAGAAATTTTAAATTTTCTAGATCAAAATAACTTTTACGAGGCTTTGGAAACTATCCCTGCACTCTTAAAACAGGACCCTCTAAATCCGTTATCTTTGAATCTTGGCGCTTTTACATCCTTTGCCGCAGAACAATTCGTGCTTTGTCAGCAATACACGCATCGTATGAGAAAAAACCCATTCTGCCGTGAATTAGCTTTGTTTTTTAACTGTCTGCTCTTAGCCAAACAAGAAAAATGGGCTTTAGCCCAGAGTGGCTTAAAAAATTTACAAATCACCCACGAAAGGAATTTGAAAGAAAAATTTCTTTTTCCAACAGAGTTTATTTATCGTTTGATCATTCCTTGGATACGTAAGATTCTTGCCTGGAAAGTGCCTACCATTCTGGCAAAATCTCATATTTCTCTCCACCCAGCCGTAGCCGTCAAAATGCAGTCCACTATCAAAACTTCTGATGGCAAAACTTCTGATGGCAAAACTTCTGATGGCAAAACTTCTGATGGCAAAACTTCTGATGGCAAAACTTCTGATGCCCCGCCTTCTGAGGGAAACATCTTGCATTCCATTCCGATTTCACTCCCCATTTCTTTCCACTTGGACACTCTGCAGAGTCCTGCGTTACTCTCTCCATCCGACGGCACTCAAAATGACTTGGAAGCCTTTTTTTTTTCATTATCGTATCCAAGAATGCTCACTTCTAAAAGGATTTGATACTCTTCTCTGTCTCTCTCAAGTCCAGGGGCTTACTCATTTTGATTATCAAGTAGAAACGGTTCGAAAGGTTCTCAAACAATTTAGGGGACGAGTGCTTTTGGCAGACGAAGTGGGGCTTGGAAAAACGATCGAAGCCGGTCTGATTCTGAAGGAGTACCTCCTACGCGGAATGGTCAAACGTATCCTGATCCTATGTCCTTCACCTTTGGTGACTCAATGGCAAGAAGAAATGCAAAACAAATTCGGGGAAATATTTTCCACATCCGCAGAAGGTCTGTTGCGGAAAAATCCGGAAGAATTTTGGAACCAGAATAAAATCATTGCCTCTTTTTCTCAGGCTCGTTCTCCTCAGAATGCGGAGTTCCTTCCAAAAATTCCTTTCGATATGGTGATTGTGGACGAAGCACACCATTTAAAAAATCGCAGGACCAAAAACTGGGAGATGGTAGACAGTCTTCAAAAAAGATTTCTGCTACTGTTATCCGCCACACCCATCCAAAACAATCTGATCGAGCTTTACAACATTCTCACTTTGCTCAAGCCTGGTATTTTCAAGACGGAAAAAGATTTTCGGGAAGCTTATCTGACTCCGGGAAAACCAAAAATCCCGCTGCATCCTGAACAATTACAAGCCTTGATGAGAGAGGTGACTATTCGGAACACACGTGCGATGGTCAATGTGCGGCTTCCTCCGAGACAAGCCTTAACACTGATTGCAGAGCCGACGGAGAAAGAATTTGACGCCTATCAAGAACTTTCTTCTACCATAAAGACTTTCTGCGAAAATCATGACTCTGGCTCTTCCATGACCTACCATCATTTTCTCTCTTCTGCGGGCTCCTCTCCAAAAGCTGTTGCCGCTTCTCTCCTACGCTATTCCCTAAAACAGGGCAGCCCTTGGACGGAACTCCATGAAAAATTTCGTTCTCTCCCTCCCAACAAAAAAATGCTTATTTTACATAAACTCATTCAGGAGCACCGGGATAAAAAAATGGTCGTTTTTGTGCATTATCTGGAAACTTTAGACATGCTAGATTCTTTCCTAGAATCTCACGGGATTCATTTTACACGCTTTGACGGAAGTCTTTCGAGAGCTCAAAAAGACAAGGCGATTCAGCAATTCCGCGACGAGGTTCCTATTTTGCTGTGCACCGAATCTGGCGGGGAAGGACGAAATCTTCAATTTGCTTCTGTTCTTGTCAATTATGACCTTCCTTGGAATCCTCAAAAAATTGAACAGCGTATCGGTCGTTTGCATCGCATTGGGCAAACGCAGACGGTTCTCATTTATAATTTAGTGACACGCAACACCCTGGAAGAATACTTGCTCAAAGTTCTTGATGAAAAAATAAACATGTTCGAACTGGTTGTGGGAGAAATCCAGTCCATTCTGGGAGAGCTGGAAGAAGAAAAAGATTTTGAACACCTTGTTTTCACTCAGTGGATATCCTCCAGAGAAGAAACACGCGAAACCGCTTTTGATTTCTTGAGTGAAAAAATTATGCATGCAAAAAAACAACACGACTCTGCAAAAGCATACGATGAAGAACTGTTTGGGCAGGAGTTCGAAAGTTTATGAATGACTTCCAAACTCTTTGCCTGGAACTGTTGGAGTGGGAAGGAGCCCTCTTTGAGCCCCAGGGCGAAAATTGCTATCAAATGCTTTCTCCCCCCCATGTCCAGCAAGCGCTTCAATTGCCCGAAATGTCTCGCCTCACTTTTGACGCTAATCTTTACACCAATCCTATGGAAGGAATCGGGAATGCTCTTCTTTCTATAGAATCTGATAGCCTGGATCGTCTGGGGACACTTTTAACTCAGAAAGGAAAGCATCTGAGACTCCAGCTTCCGGAATCAAAATTTTTCACAGACCTTTCTTCTCCGCCTAAAACAGCTACTCCTGTCAAACTGAATTTTCAAAACGCCACATTTCGTCCACAAAATTTCAGCAAAGAATCCGCATGGTTCACTCTCGTGCTTTACCGATTCATTGCCGTGTCCGAAGAAAAACGCGAAGGACTCTTGCCTCTATTGATAAATGAAACCACTGGAGTTCTAGAAGAGAGAACCCTTTCTCCTCTTCTCGAATTTCTAAAAGATCCCGGTATTTTTCAACAAGAAGAAAAAGAAGGGGGGTATGACGTCACTCTTTCTTCTCCTTCTTCCCCATCTTCTCCTTCTTCCCCATCTTCTCCTTCTTCCCCATTGCCACTCCCCCAAATTTTAACTCACATTGAAAAAGGAATTCTCAGAAGAATCAAGAATACTCTGTGTCCTTTTTTTCAATCTATGGAAAGACGTCTTGAAAAAGACCATCAAAGAATTCGAGACTACCACCAAGATCTCCTGAAAGAAACTCACCTCAAATTTGGAGCCCTCAAATTTCGCTCTCTCAAAGAAAAACAGAAACATTCTGAATGGGAACAAAAAGAAAAAAATCGTGTAGAGGCTATTCATAGAGAATATGCCTCTAAAATTGAAGATTTACGGAGAAAATATGCGATCCAACTCCAAGTGACTCCCGTTCAAATTCTCCGTTTTGTCATGCCTGTACAACGGCAAGTGGTTCGAGTAATGAGAAAGCAAGCTGTACGAGACATTTTCCTCGATTGGAATCCATTATCAAAAAAAATGGAAATGCCTTCTTGCGAAGGCTGTTTAAAATTTTCTGCAATCTATTCGGTTTGTGATACGCACCTGCACATAGTGTGCGATGAATGTTTTGCGCCTTGCCCCCAATGCGCTAAAAATATTTGTCGCTCTTGCTCACCCAAAGGCTGTTTAAAATGTCCGCCTTTATGAACTTTCCTGTTTTAAAAAAAATGAAGAAGTTTTTCAAAAACAAAGCAGATTTTGTCTTGCTTTTTGGTTCTGTTCTTGGAAAATATTTTGAGAGACACTCGGATATAGATGTGGGTGTTTACTGGAAAAAGTGGCCTCTCTCCCCCACTGAGCTCTGGAAGCTTCGTTCTGATCTTGCAGAGCAGTTGGATCGTCCTGTGGACCTTATTTTTCTAAATGATTCAGATCCCATCATCACCATGCAGATTCTCGCTAACGGAAAACTTCTCTGGAATCAAAATCGTTCCAAATACAATATTTTCAAAGCCAGAAAAATCTCAGAATACCTAGATTTCAAGCAAGGCAGAGCCTGGCTGGAAAATGAATGGATGAAAAAACACGTCCATGCTTGAAGAAGACGTCATCCTCTCCAAAGTCTCTATCATCAAAAATTGCCTCCGGACCATCCAAAAAGTCACGGAAGGAAACCCAAAAAAGTTGGAAGACCTTTTGATTCAGGATGTTTTTGTACTCAACATCCAAAGATCCGTGCAAGCCTCTATTGATATAGCGCAAGTCGTAATTTCTAAAAAAGATCTTTCACTTTCATCCAGTTATAAAGATACTTTTTATATCCTGACCAAAGAAAAAATAATCTCTCCCGCTCTCTGCAAAAAAATGCAAAACATGGTTGGATTTCGAAATATCGCCGTACACGATTATCAGAAACTCAATCTGGATATCCTCAAAACCATCCTAAAAAAGCACCTACCCGATTTTGAGGAATTTTATTCAAAAATTCTTCGATGGATGAAGATGAAAAAGTAGTGTTTCTGATTCTTAGTCAAAGTTTTTTGAAAGGTCACTCGCTGGTGAGGAATGCCTTGATGGCATTCCGAACGGCAATGTTGGAAATAGGAATTTTTCAAGTCAAAGTTTTTTGAAAGGGTGTGGGAAAACTTTTGTTCACAAAAGTTTTCCCATCTCCTCCATTCTTTCCCCCTCCCCACTCCCCCCTCC
>Ga0213870_1000705_pt1 | contig 15619 bp, 15 predicted proteins | sample WICALVC2017_Meta_FD_160119 | JGI IMG/M metagenome (GOLD analysis project Ga0213870, IMG submission 160119) | Freshwater microbial communities from subterranean cave lake in Wind Cave National Park, South Dakota, United States - WICALVC2017 | ecosystem: Environmental > Aquatic > Deep subsurface >... | reverse complement strand
CACAACTAAAGATTGTACTTGTCAATCTGATACTGTGCCAACCCCCGCCCCTACTTCCATCCCAACCCCAACGCCAGTCCCAGCACCACAAGACACTATTTTGGCAATCATAATAAATCGGGGGCTAACAGGCGCAGGGCCTACCCACAAACGTGTCATATACAATGTCCTAATACTTGATGAAGGGCAAAACGAAGTAAAAAGAGTGGAGGGAATTATCGACGATTTTGACAGCATATCGAATTCATTCAAAGACAATTTAGTCATTAATGATCCCGGTAAAGCCTTCCCAACCGGAAGTTATTCTATAAAAATAAAATTGAATAAATATTTGGCAAAACTCACTCCTGGATCAACGCTTATAACTTCAGGCGCCACTAATAAGCTAGCTGTCACATCTCCTATTGTTGGAGACATAAGCGGAGATAATAGGATAGACATAGCAGACTACAATGGTTTAGTAGGCTGTTTTGGGAAAAAATCGCAAACCGCCTCATGCATCAATAAAAGCGACCCACAGTCAGGAGATTCCGGCACAATATATAATGCCGATCTAAATGATGATGGATTTATAGATGGAATAGATTACAATATATTTGTAAAAAGCTTGAATTTGAGAGTAAGCGGAGATTGATTCATTGACAATGTCGCAGAAATTAACTATAAACTATTAATTATTAGTTCTTAATTATTGTTATGTCTAAACGTACACTTTTTTTAATATTTGCGCTTTTCATAATTACATCTGTGCTTTTGATGATGGCTCTTTACAAACCCAATAGCAAACCCACCACAACTCAAATAATACCATTGCTAGAAAAGCAAATTGCGCAAACTATTCTTTCTTTCGGAACTCCTTCTGTCGCGACTTCTTCATCTGCCTTGCCTTTAAGCTATTCTCTTCCAATAAATATAACAACAGGAGAAAATAAAGTAACCGCAGTGCAATTGGAAATGCAGTATGACCCGGAAGTTCTTACAAATGTGCAGGTCGCTCCCGGATCTTTTTTCAGAAATCCCACCATGCTTTTAAATCAAATTGATGAAAAAACCGGCAGAATATCTTATGCTTTTGGGGTCAACCCCACAGATCAAGGCGTTGTGGGAAACGGAGTTATCGCAATTCTGCGCTTTAAAGCAAAAACGGGAACGCCAATGCAAACACAGATAACTTTTCTTCCGAAAACTTTAGTAACAGCTGAAAATATAAATGAATCTGTGCTGAAAACAACAAACGATGCTGTCTTTACTGTGGGCGCCGCGCCTTGACATCTTCTTTTTTCTCCTCTATACTAAATTTGCTCTTTGGTATTAGAGGTTGATTTAGATTTTTCTTAACAAATTCAAATCTCTTGAGGTAGTCCGATACTACATCGGACAACAAGGCTTTTTCTTTTGCACCGTGGTGCAGAAGATCGCCTTCCTAATTAGTATCAAAGGAGAAATGAAAATCATCCTCGGTGCTAAGGAGTGTATTTATTCTGCAAAGCAGAACCCTTCCGTAGCCTTGCCCGCCGGCCGAAGCCTTGGCGGAGGCTGGGCGAAGGAGGGTCTTCATTTTACTTACTTCTTGTCCTATCGTTCTCTCTTTGATAAAATGGATCTTAGTTTGCCGAAGTAACTCAGTGGTAGAGTAGCTGTTTTGTAAACAGCAAGTCAAGGGTTCGAATCCCTTCTTCGGCTCAAAAAGATACATTATGCTGGGGTGGCAGAGTAGCAATCGCATCTGGCTGTAGACCAGACGCCCGCAAGGGCTCCGGGGGTGCAATTCCCTCCCCCAGCACACTGCCCTCGTAGCTCAGTTGGCAGAGCGCATTCTTGGTAAGAATGAGGTCTCCGGTTCGATCCCGGACAAGGGCTCACACGAGAAAGGAGGAAATTATTATGGCAAGCAAAGGTGAACAAAGAGTCAAAATTGCGCTTATTTGCAGTGTTTGTAAGAATAGAAATTATATAACAACTCGCAACAAAGTTAATACACCGGAGAAAGTTAAGCTAAAGAAATATTGCAAACACTGTAGGAAAGTTAACGAGCACAAAGAAACAGAAAAGCTTAAATAGCGATAGCTTTTTGAAGAAACTGCGGAAATAACTCACGCGGAAGCGGAGGAAGTGTTACCAGAAACTCAAGTATTTTCTTTTTCTTATCACGCAATTCCTCTTCAATTTCTTCAATATTTTTGTATCTTTTGTCGTGACGGTCGTCATTATTTTTGATACTATCAACAGTCTTTTCCATATCTTCTTTAAGACCTAGATATTCTTCTTCCAATTTATCTAGGCCCCAGACTCTCTGAGCAAGAACTTGTGGATCGCCCAATAAGACATGTGAAATCTCTAGCACGAAGGCGTTCTCAGCAAAATCTTGATGGGATAGAAGTTCTTTCACATCCTGCCCTATTGGAAGCGGTGTAATCCATACAGATTTCTGAAGTATTCCAAAACCTACATTTTTAAGCATATTCCTAAGCCGATTACGCTTGCCTCTAGATTTTTCCTCAATATCAAAAATGACAATGATCCATTTTTTATTCCATGTTTTTGTAAGCGAAGTGATGGGAAACTCTCTTTCCATTTGTTCCTTTCCCGCAGATGTAAGACGTAGATATGATTTTCCGTTTTTTATGATTCTTTCTACATATCCTGTCTTCAATGATTTTCCAATGAGTAAAGAAAAGTTGTGACGCTTGTATTGTTGGGGAATAAATCCATACATATTTTCATATGCGCCACTCACAAGATGGAGTGGATCTCGAATCTCATCTATAGTATCCCCTATTCCACCAAGCGTTAAAAGAAAAATATCTTTTTTTCTAAGCAATTTTTTCACTATTCCAGGTAATCTTAGATATCATTTCATGTGACGGTCGTCATGTCAAGAGATACATAAGCTTGAGTTGCACGATAAGGAAAAGCAATATATAATTAGGAGGTAAAAATTAGGGGATGTGGTGAAATGGAACGCAGGCTTTAGCCGAGTTCGCCTGCCTGACAGGCGTGGGCAGAAGTCTCTCCCGCAAAGCGGGATCGCGAAGTTCTAAGCAGGCTCAAAGGCCGATAGTTAAATGGTATAACTGAGGTCTCCAAAACCTCTGTTGGGGGTTCGATTCCCTCTCGGCCTGCTACAAGTTAGTCCCCCAAGTTGCCATTTATACCAACATCTTCGCTCGTTCTTTATAAATAGGACTAATATCAGCGCGAATAGTAGACGCTATTCTTACTTCACCAAAAAACCTATTCAAGGCTTGGGGCATAAGATTTCTATGGCTTTCCTCAAAAAATATCGCAAACGTTCTATCCTGTTGTACAAGAGAAATCATCTCTCGCCACTTATCATCTGGTAGTATCTCTGGCTTTTCTTCAGCCCTTAGTCCAGCAAGTTGCGTTCCGCTTATTGCCAGATTATAGCGTTCAGACCAGTCTGTAAAATCAAATCGTCTATTAACAATAGTTCTTTCTAAAGAAACAACAGTAACTCCAAAAATAATTCCGGCAAGGCATTTAACCATCTCCTTCCAATCTTCTTGTGGCATCCTGCGCATACTTTCTTCGTCAAGAGCAAACATAGCATTTGAAGAGCTGTGCTTAGCTGTCAAAGTTCGCAGTCCGTCACCTGCTTCTTTGGCAAGACTAACTGCAAGAACAGCAATAAGAGACATATCTTCGGATCTTTTTTCCCTCTTAAGTATTTGGGGAAGGTCAGAAGAAATTGGATATCTCATGCAAAAATTCTCAATGCTCATGTCTTTGGGATTATATCGCAAGTACTGCCAAAAATCCAAGGCTTGCGCCCAAGATTGCTCCGCCAACTACATCTGTTGTCCAGTGCTCTCCTAGATATACTCTGCTCACAAACATCGTAATGTCAAAGATTATTAAAAATCCCAAGACCAAATATTTTTGTAATTTTGATAATTTTTTGCTTCTTAGGACAACTAATCCAATTAACACGCTTAAAAACGCTGCTCGGCCGGCATGTCCTGAGGGATAAGAATTCTCTGCTCTTATATAAAACTGAGGAAAATCAATAATTTTTTCTGTTCTTAACATGAATTCCGGAGGAGGCAAATGCTGTACAAAAAATTTACCATACAGTTCAATAAAATGAAACAGCCCAAAGAATCCCAACGCAAAAATACCCCTTATTTTTCTTAAAAAGACCAGCACTATTAATAAGAATCCTAAGCTTATCTCAAAAGCGCCGATATCGCTCAAAAATGAAAAGGCTGAATCAAACTGCCTACTGATACTGTCCTGAAGTTTTACAGTAGTATTGAAATCAAACCGGGTAAAAATATCTTTGTGAACAAGATAAGAAAACAGGGTAAAGAAAGCGAAGAACAAACTACCGAATATGAAAAATTTTAATCTTTGTTTCATTATAACTAGAATTTTTGAAGTGGGAAGTTGGATATTCTTGACGTTGAATTTTGATGTCTTGATATCAAGAATTCAAAAAGTCAAAGTCAAAAAAGTCAAGAATCTCACACATCAAGAATTCCAAAACTCAGAGCTTTAGGTCTTTTAGAAATTGGCGGAATTCTCCATTCACATCTTTGTGCAAAAGCGCCAATTCTACAACTGTCTTCATATATTCGATTTTGTTGCCAGTATCGTAATAGTGAGCATCCTTAACTTCAAGAGCATAAACCGGTTCTTCTTTTGCAAGTCTATCTATTGCTTCTGCAAGATAAAATTCGCCTCCCGTACCAGACTCCTGTTTGTCAAGAATCGGGAAAATATCAGGAGTTAGAAGATAATTAGCAACTATTGCCAGATCTGAAGGCGCTCTATCTTTGCCTGGTTTTTCAATAAGTCTATCCACCCGCCATACCCCGTCTTCTATTTCTTTACCTTGAACATAACCGTAGCGAGTATAGTCCTCGTCTTTTGCAAGTCTTATTCCTCCTAACACAGTCCCTCCATACTCATTGTAAACATCAAGCATTTGCTTTGCCCTTGAAGGACTGGCTATTGTAAATTCATCTCCCCAAAAAGCCAAGAATGACTCTTCCTCCAAAAGATGTCTCACGCTTTTGATAGGCGTTGCATTCCCATATGGCCCTTTTTGTCTCACATAAATAAAATTCGCCATATCGGAAATTCTGTTTAACTCCTCTATGTAAACTTTCTTTTTCTCCCCGCCAAGCCTTAAATTTTCTACCAAATCAGAACTTGGCCGATCGAAATGATCCTCTATTGCTCTCTTATTTGCTCCTGTGACTAAAATAATATCTTCTATTCCCGCGTCCACCAACTCCTCAACAACATACTGAATGACAGGCTTGTCAACAATTGGAAGCATTTCCTTGGGCATTGCTTTTGTCTGAGGAAGAAATCTAGTTCCAAACCCTGCCGCCGGGATTACCGCTTTCCTAATCTTTTTCATATTTCTTAATTCTACCCCTTCTCCTCTTTACATGTCAACAGAGATTTGGTAAAATAATTTTAATCTCGTTTGAGATTTTTTATTATGGCAACGCCTGTAAGCTTTCTCAAGGAAACTCGTGATGAACTTAAAAAAGTTGTATGGCCATCCAAACAAGAAATTCTACGCTTAACTTTTGTAGTCATAGCAGTGAGTTTGATTGTCGGATTATTTTTGGGAGGACTGGATTTTGTCTTTGTTAAGACAATAGAGACAGTGGTAAAGTAGAATTTTTGAAGTTAGAAGTTGGATGTTTTTGACCTTGAGTTCTTGAATTCTTGAAATCAATCCTTCGACAAACTCAGGATTGACCCTGAGCTAGTCGAATGGGTCAAGATGTCTAAAGATCAAAGAGTCAAGGTCAAAAATGTCAAAGATATCTAACGTCAAGAATTCAAAACAATTATGGATACACAAAAAACATCAACAGCAGAACAAGCAGTGGAGCAAAAACAAACACCCACTGCAGAATTGGGAAAGTGGTACATTGTCCACACATATTCAGGACACGAAAATAAAGTCAAAAAATCTTTGCATCAGAGAATTCAAAGTCTTGGATTTGAAGATAGAATCTTTGACATAATTGTCCCAACCCGCAATACAATCAAAGTCTCTCAAGGCAAGAAAGAAAAAGTATTGGAAAAGATTTTCCCAGGTTATGTTCTGATCCGAATGATTCTGGATAATGAATCATGGCTTTTGGTCAGAACCACACAAGGAGTCACTGCTTTTATTGGCGCCGGCAACAAGCCAACTCCAATTTCAGAAAAAGAAGTTGAAGCAATCCAGAAATTTATGAAACTGGAGGAGCCTTTGTACAAAGCGGCATTTGTTAAAGGCGAAGCTGTCAAGATTGTCGACGGTCCTTTTGCTGATTTCTTGGGAACAGTTGATGAAATCGACGAAACAAAAGGAAAATTAAAAGTCTTGGTAAGCATATTTGGCAGAGAAACACCTGTAGAATTAGATTTTCTCCAGGTGGCGAAACTATAAATAGAATTTTTGAAGTGAGAAGTGGGACTTACTTGAACTTGATATCTTGAATTCTTGAAATCAAATATGGCGGCGAAAAAGATTAGAACAATTATAAAATTAAACATCAAAGCTGGTGAGGCCACGCCTGCGCCTCCGGTTGGGCCTGCATTGGGTCAGCACGGCCTCCCTATCATGGAATTTGTTAAGGCTTTCAACGATAGGACTGCTAACCAAAAAGGCACGATTATTCCTGCTGTTATTACTGTTTATACAGACAGAACTTTCTCTTTTATTACCAAAAAGCCTCCGGTTGCTGAGATGATCAAAAAAGCAATGAAAAAGGAAAAAGGATCTGGCAAAGCAGGAAAAGAAATGATTGGGACTCTTACCATGACGCAAGCTGAAGAAATTGCAAAGGCAAAGTTGGAAGATTTGAACACAACTGACGTAAAAATGGCAGCAAGAATAGTAGCTGGAACTGCAAGAAGTATGGGAGTGGAGGTTAAATAGAATACTTGAAGTGAGAAGTTAGATGTTCTTGAACTTGAATCGCGTTTGACGCGATGAATATTTGATTCCTTGAATTCTTGAAATCAATCCTTCGACAAACTCAGGATTGACCCTGAGCTAGTCGAATGGGTCAAGACGTCAAAAAGTCAAGGTCAAAAATGTCAAAGCTATCTAACATCAAGAATTCCAAACAAATATGGGAAAAGTTAAAGTACGAACTCTAGGCGATGAGAACCTAGAAAACAAACAAAAAGAAAAGTCAAAAAACAAATCAAAAGAGAAAAAACTTGTAAAAGGAGGTAAGGGCGGGGAAAGAATTGTTTCTGTGGGCCCTTCGGAGGAAGAACTAGCCCGGTTATCGGTTCTCAGTTCTCAGTTGTCGGAGTCCAGTCAACCAGTTGTCGGTCAATCGGTTACTGACAAACAGAAAACTGGAAAACTTAAATCTGAAAACCGAAAACGGAAAACAGATAACCGAAAATCTTCACGATCGCAAAGCTATCTAGCAGTAGCAAAAACTTTTGATAATACTAAAAAATATAATCTTACAGATGCGCTGAACATGCTTGAAAAACTCAAAAGATCCAAATTTGACGAGACAGTCGAACTTCACATAAATACTATTGAAACAGGCATTTCCGGCAATACTACTCTACCCCACGGAACTGGAAAAACTACGAGAGTCGCGATTGCAACTGATGAGCTAATTGAACGAATTGAAAAAGGCCTGTCCGCCGAAGCTTCAGCGAAGGTGGAAAAAATTGATTTTGATATTCTTTTGGCAGCGCCTGTGATGATGCCAAAATTGGCTAAAGTTGCGAAAATCTTGGGACCTAGAGGTCTCATGCCAAATCCAAAAAATGCAACTTTAGTTAAAGACCCAGAAAAAGCTGCTGAAAGCTTCAAAAAAGGGCAAATGAATTTCAAAACAGAAGCAAAAGCTCCAATAATGCACTTGACTGTTGGAAAAATGTCTTTTGGAACAAAGAAACTTTCAGAAAACATTCAAACCCTTGTTGACGCAATCAAAAAAGAAAAAATTAGAAACGTAACTTTGAAATCCACCATGAGTCCGGGAATTAAGTTAGATTTATAAGGTTGATCCTTATAAGGTTAATCCTCTCACAAGTTTTTTCGCTTTTTCTCCATACCAAGGCTTTGGCAAAAATGTTTTGGGCAAAAAAGCGTCATCAATAACAATTTTTAGCCAACTATTCCTAATATCTGCATATACCCCACACACCTCTTCTTCCATTTGACTATCTGATTTTTTTACGCGATCGCTGTCTACAATCATATGGCTATTTTTGATTTGATCAATTTGATCTATAATATCTTTATACCTTTCATTAAGTTCATCAAGCTTCCATATTCTGTTTGCAAATTCATCTTTATCCCCAACTGTCAAGTTTTGGGTTTCGAGAAGATATAAATAGTCACTTATTCCCGAGCTTTCTGAAAACTCCAAAAAATCTTTCAATATGTCATGCGGACTAATAAAAACTGACTTCTGAAGCATTCCAAATCCCAACTCCTTTAATTTAACTCTTAATCTCTCACGTACTTGTTTATTTATTTCTTCTACATCAAACATAACGATTCTCCATTTTCTATCCCATGATTTATTTTGCAATGAAAGCATAGGAAAATCTCGCTGTATTGTTTTTTTGCCGCCTGTTGTTACTCTCATATAAACTTCTCCATTCTTCTCCACCTTTTCGATAAGCTGCGCCTTTAGGCTTCTTGAAATAAGTTGATTAAAATTATGTCGTTTATATCTTCTGGGGACCCAACCGTACATACTTTTGTAGCTAGAACTCATTAGTCGAAATGGATCCCGAATTTCTTCAGCAGCATCTAGCAATCCGGCAAGACCTAGAAGTAAAACATCCTTCGGTTTAAAAAGTTTCTTCATTTATTTATATAACTACATGCAGCGATCGCTGTCAATAGTGAGATAGCTAAAGTCAAAGTCAATTTTCAGGTTTTTCTTTGCAAGCTTGAGTCTCTCGTTTAATGCCCAAAACCATTAGAAGAACCTCTCAGATAAATCATTCCGACGCTGCAAGCTTATTTTTATTCCTTTCAATGGCTCTATCGTACTGTCTAATTTTTTGCTCCCCAACAGTTTCCCATGAAAAACGTTGAACATCAATAAATCCTTGAGACGTTCGTCTATCGGCTTCTTCCTTAGGTAATTTAAGAAAATCATTAATAACCTTAGCCAAAGAGTCAACATTGCTGGGCTTTGCCATTTCTCCAAAAATATCAGGATCACCATAGGCGAATGTCTGCCCTCCAATTTCTGTGGCCGCAACTAATTTTTCAGCCGCTCTTCCATTAAGAATTGACCTATTTGTTCCCTCATCCCCTATCGAAGGCGCAACTAGCATATCGCAGTTTTTTACTGCCTTAATTAGGTCCTCTTCGGAAAGATTTCCTAAAAATTCTATATACTCGGATAATCCAAGCGCATTAACCAGTCTCTTAAGGTTTTCTGTTTCGGGACCTCTGCCTGTTAACTTAAGCAATATATTCTTTCTTTCTCCATTTTTTATAATTTCTCCTACTGCTTTTATCAAAAAGTCAAATCCTTTTCTTTTGTCATGTCTTGCTGTTGCAAGCAGTATCTTATAACCTTTTTCCTTTAGCGTCTGCCAATTCCTAAATTGACCGCGTTCTTTAGTAAATTTGTCAATATCAATTCCATTGGGAATAATTTCATAAGAACAAACGTCTTCTTTATTAATTCTAGCCCAAAGCCTGGCTGTATCCGGAGAAACAGCTGATCTCTCATGAACCTTCTTCATTGCTTCTTTTAAGATTCTGCTTGTTTTTCCGGCAATAATTAAACTCTTTTGAACAGCTGTAAGATTTTCTGTATAAGAATGGAACTGGGCCACAACAGCTGGCTTTTTCGAAACGAAATTTGTTGCCATAAGAACAGTAATGAAATTAGGAGGACTAGCCCATGGCTCTTCTATATCAAGAACGTCTGGAGTTCTACGATTTAGCATTTTCGTTGCTCTTGGCAAATTTAAGGTAACTGTTCCTTTATACCCAGTTTTTCCAATCTTAACAGGAATAAGGCTAATTCCAAGGGTCTCATCTGCCATATTTGGAGATTCCTTAGGTAGAGAAGGTCCAACTAAAAATGCATCAATTCCTTTTTGAACAAGAATCTTTTGTAGGCCAAGTATAAAGTCTTTAACTCCATCCGGAGTATCGGGGATCAACGGATAGGACGCAACAATTCCCACTCGCTCTCTTTCCATAAACTTAAATAACTTCAGGAATTGTATCATAAATGTGCTATAATCTCCGATATGGAAGAAAGACTTGAAAAGAGTCCGCAAGACCAACAAGATGAAAAATTTGCCACTGCAATAAGAGACCTTCTTGCTGCCTCAGACCAAGATTTTAGTGAATCTTGGCAAAACCGGGAGTTTCTATTGGAATTTCCAGGATTAGCAGTTTACTTAATCGGAAACAAAGGACGCGGTGAATTTTCGCAAGATCAAAGAGCCAGTTTGTTTTCCCTTAGCCTTAAAGCATTTCTTACTACTAAGAATACAAGATTAACAGGATATGCATTTACCACAGATGGAAGTGTTGTAAGTCGGGATAACAAGGGTAAACTTGTCCTACAAATACCATCCGATAACCAATCTAAGATTTTACCGCAGGACGTGAAAACAGAGTCTTTTACAAAAGCTCTTACTGCCTCTATCTTGCTTATTGGCATGAGCTTAACAGATAAAGAAAAACAAAGATCTTTATTGATTGAGTCGTATCAAGAACTGTCTTACAGCAGAAAATCCAACTTTATAGACAGCCTCGGCCGGCTGCTGGGGAAGAATCATTCTGTAAGAACTTGGATAAAAGAGAATAGACTTGATAGTGAGAATGGATTTGATTGGGACTTGGAGCTTTCCCATCTATTGTTCTTTGGCATATATGCGCAAAACATTGAACGTCTTCCCATGCCTTTCGAAATGCAACCGGACACACTTGAAAATTGTTCTTTGCAAACACGAGGAGTTATCTTGAATTTTGCCCTGGAATATGCAAAAGACCTAAATAAAGGAAGATCCAGCGCCAAACTAACCGGCTTTATAATTAAGATGGGGCAAATGGAAATGACAGAAGAGATGGGGGAAAAGTTAGAGCTTCTTAAGCAAAAACTGTCGTTCAAAATGTTTCAATCTCCAGCTATATAACTACATGCAGCGATCGCTGTCAATAGTGAGATGGCTAAAGTGTAGTTTGGTAATCTGGGAAAGATAAAAGCCAGAACAGTTCTTGACTAATTAAGAATTCTCTGGTAAACTCATTTAATCCTAAGACAGTGAGTCCCGATTGAATCGGGATAAATCTCACCGAGGAGCACAGTGGCAATTTCAAATTTAAAATTGTTAAGGCGCTCTTTAGGAGCGTTTTTTTGTGTTCCTTAAGAAAATATAAATAGTACACAATCCGCCGAAAAGCGCTCTTTGAGCCGTATTCGACGTAAAGTCGCGTGGCGACCACGTCGCTTTACGCGAATAGAATTGAAAAGGCGAGAAGCAAGCTAGGCGGATAAATATTTTATGAACGATAAAATATCTAGCCCAAATAGGGCCAAAAAAGAAAAAATAGTTGCCAAGTTGTCTGAGAAAGTTAACCGCGCAAAAGGCTTGGTTTTTACAAGTTATCAGGGATTAACTCACAAACAGCTTGAAAAACTTAAAAAAGCTGTTAAAGCTTTTGATGCGGATTTTGTCGCAACCAAAAACACTTTGATTAAAAAAGCAATGGAAAATGCGAAATGGAAAATGGAAAGTGCTTTAAACGCTGCTACCGCTACGCTATTTTTGTATGCTGATCCGGTTATGCCTCTTAAAGAAATTGCAAAATTCATAAAGGAATTCAATCTTCCAACTATTAAATTTGGTATTTTAGATGGGCAGCAAATGACAAGCGAGCAGATTTTGAAACTTTCTACTCTCCCCTCCCGTGAGACTTTGCTTACTCAATTGGTTTTCGGTTTGAAATCTCCAATTTCAGGATTGCACCGCGCACTGAGCTTTAATATTCAAAAATTGGTTTTAGTTTTGAAAGCAGTGGAGGCAAGTAAAAATTGATAAATTGTCCCGAAGCGTCGGGATCCCGCACGAATGAAATTCGTCGGGAGAATTTGCAAAAATTTGTAATGACTTTGAAAGCGATTGAAAATACGAAGGGGGTGAATTAATAAATGGCAAAATTAACAAAAGACGAATTAATAAAACAAGTTGAAGAAATGTCAGTTCTTGAGCTTTCTGATTTGGTAAAAGCATTGGAAGAAAAATTTGGAGTTAGCGCAGCTCTTCCTGTCCCAATCTCCCAAACAAACCAAACCGTCCAAACAGACGATGCGGAACCAAAAACAGAGCAGACTGTTTTTAATGTCGTAGTTGCAAGTAGCGGAGCAAATAAAATTGCAGTTATCAAAGCTTTGAGAGAATTAGTTCCGACACTTGGACTTAAAGAAGCAAAAGATTTGGTTGATGGAGCTCCAAAAGAAGTAATAACACAAGTCAACAAAAAGGTAGCAGAGGAGGCAAAGACTAAACTAGTCGCAGCCGGAGCAACTATTGAGTTGAAATAAAAATTTTCTTAAGTTTTTTGCTGAATACCTAGCAACCAAAGGATTGCTTCTTTTTTGTAACGTCTGTCTCCGCGTGAGTTGATTCTTATTGCCGGAAGTTTTCCTCTTTTGCCCCATCTTTTGATGGTCAGCGGAGAAACTCTGAGAATTTGCGCGACTTCGCGGACTGTCAAAAGATCTGGAAGATTGTCTATTGATATTGTTTGATTGATCATTTCTAAATAACACAATACCAAAGTGTAACAATGTTTGTCAAGAGGGCAAAATTATTTTCAAAAAATGCTGCTAATTCTTTGCTTAGTGCTTTCTGGTAAACATTTTCCTTATGCCCAAACCCTAATTCATTATACACAGCAAAGATTGCCCCCCTCACTTTGTAGGTTAAATCCGCGAAAATCAGTTTTTTATCCGTGTAAATCATATTGTCATTTGTTCCCAACTATCCACCAGTCAAAGGAGATTGGAGAGGTTGTGGGCGAAGGTATCGCAACTTTGAATTTGCCAGCAGTTTTCTCTATAACAGTTACTTGTTTGTCGGAAAGAGAGGTCATTGTTAAGAATATCTTTGAACTTGATGTTGCGATAGATGTAGCAACTTCAACAGATGTTCTGCCGGCCGGAATTGTGCCGCTTCCAATACTCTGCTCACCCAACACTGTGTATTTGCTGGCTTCGATACTGTCAGCAATGACAGTTCCTTTAACTTTAAGATTTCCTTTCGTATCCATGACAATCAAGCCATTAAATATATCCACTCCCCCAAGCCCGGCTTTCTGCAAGTATAAATTTCCGGACAAAGTATTTATCTCGCCATCTAAGCCGTGAATTGCCAAGAGTCCTGCAGAAAGCGTTCCTGTAACTCCCAGAGTCGTAACTGTTGTGCGTCCCAAGACCATGAGATTTCCCGTAATTGTCGCATTATCTATCTCAACATCCCCCAAGTTTAGTTCGGCAGATGAGCTTGCGTCAGTCGCGTTTGACGCGACTCCCAAAACTTCTCCTGTGCCAAGCTGAGCTAAAAGCCCCGAAGTTGATGCCTGCTGTTCGAATTGCAGAGACAGAAGCTCAATCTTTGACTGGAGCGCAGAAACTTTGTCTTGCAAATCTTTAAATAAAGAGTCATTCTCAAGCACATAGTTTGTCTTTGCTGCAAGGCTGGCTGAAGCCGAGGCTACCGCAGTCGCGTCTGACGCGACCGCAGTCGCGTCTGACGCGATTTGTGCCTGCCAAGTCTGACTTGGCGAGGCTAATATGGATCCTGTGGTTGGGTCAATAGAAGCAACAGCTTCGGGTAATCCGCCCAAAGTTCCATCAGTTGCGATATAAATTGTCGGATCATACCAGCCAACATTTACAGAGACAAGAATCTTTCCCTGACATTGGGGTCCTTCGGCAGGCTCAGGACACTTGAATGCTTCAAGTGCTTTTCCAACAATCTGCCCTGACTTTGTTGCTTTTACCGCAACACCGCCGGTATCAGATGCAGTCAGCGGATCTCCGGGTTTTATTTCTCCATTTGCCGCTGAAACTAAAGTCGTAACTTGCCCTACCAGTCCAACTGCTACTGATCCGCTCCCCAAATTTTCTCCTCCCAAGAATGCGGGGCGCTCGGATGCGACACCCAAAATGCTTTTGTTGAGAGTTCCGCAGGCAACGGCAAATCCGCTTTCATTAAGACATACAACCGAGCCAAATGCTATATTTTGATTCGGATCTTTTTTGAAGTACTCGGCAAAGTCAGCAACACCTGAAGTCGCATAAGTCACTCCTTTCCCTCCATTTCCCTGGATTGATCCGACGATCCCAATTCCTGAAGTTTCAAAATTTATAAAGTGATTTGTTGAAGCAACTTCGTTGGTTGATGTGTTGCCCAGTTTTAAGACTAATGCGGCGGAACTTGTTCCCGTATCAGTATTAAATATCCTTGCAACCGCAGCCGCGTTTGACGCGGTCTGACTATCCGCAACATCAAGTCTATGAACCGGAGTTAATGTTCCAATTCCAACATTACCGGTAATTGCGAGTTCCTCTGCTTTTATAAATCCTGCCTTTATGTTAGCAGCCGCTATCTCACCAAATGCCCCAATTCTATCAATAACATCCCCGGCTGAATTATTCATAATATAACGGCCAACTGCACCAGGTAAAGGATTTTCTGTTTTGACTATATTAAGATCTCCGGTAGAGGCAAAATATATATCCGGATCGTACCAGCCAAGGTGTACGAAAATCATTATTTTCCCTACAGCATTTGGATCAGCTTGTCCTGAGCCTGCCGAAGGATATTTCTCAAGAGCTTTTCCTATAATGGTTCCGGGTTTAGTTGCTTTCATCGCAACACCTGGTTTGGAGCTTGATGTTAACGCATCGCCAATCAGAATCGGTCCGTTTTCAGTTGTGACTTTTACAGGTACCTGTCCCGTAAGCGCTAATTTTTGTGAGTTGCCGTTTTCATCTGTTCCCAAAAGCAATCCCGGGCTTGTTGAGATAACGCCGATGAGGTTTTTGTCATAGGGCTTGTTGGATTTGCGCATACTGCCGGCCTTTTCCGCAAGCGCAACAACATCGCCTGACACTATTGACGGATCAATCACGGGTACAAACTCCGCAATGTCACTGCCGTCTGCTTGAAGAGAAGGCGATGCTGGTTTTTTTTCTGGCGGCGCTTTTTTGAATTGTTGTCCGTTCCAAATATCTTCTCCAGGGCTTGCATTACCCGCAGGAATCACAATATGCCCGGCAGGAGGAGTCCAGTTGGAAGAAGGGTCAAGCAAAATAACATTGACCACTTTGCCAGTTGCCTGTTTTATGAGCGCGTACCGCGCGGCATTTTCCTCTTTTGCCAGGGCATCTCCGGCTTGTGACAACAAAACAAAACTCACAAAAAGCAAGATGCTTAGAAGAATAATTTTTTTATGTATGTTCAAATATCTCATGGTTTCACCTCCCAATTATTCTCCAGCCCATCACGCAGTTCCCCGATGAGCGTGTGGAACCGTCCGCGTATCATTGCGGGATTCTTGTTCAGTTCAAGGAGTTTGTCAATATAGGCTTGCGGATGGTCTGCAAAGAATGGT
>Ga0213870_1000704_pt1 | contig 15624 bp, 15 predicted proteins | sample WICALVC2017_Meta_FD_160119 | JGI IMG/M metagenome (GOLD analysis project Ga0213870, IMG submission 160119) | Freshwater microbial communities from subterranean cave lake in Wind Cave National Park, South Dakota, United States - WICALVC2017 | ecosystem: Environmental > Aquatic > Deep subsurface >... | reverse complement strand
AGCAGAAATAGTAGCAGTTGGAGTGCCAGAGTTGATATTAATGGCTGCAAACTTGGCAGAGGCAGTTGAGGTTGCTCCAATGAGAAGATCAACTGTGGAGTTATTGGGATATAGAGCGCCTGAGGCTTGTGTCCAGTAGCCTGCATTTGCAGCAGGATCAACCCAGGTAAGAGTACCAGAGCCATTGGTTCGCAAGATATATCCAGCAGTTTCAGAGGATGGGAATGTATAGGTAAGGTTGTTAAACCTTATGGTTCCATCTACTTCTAGCTCATCTTGTATATATAGATCTGCTACTCCATCAGGTGTTGTTGCTCCTGTGGTATCTGAGGCAAAGAAGTTGTAGGCTTGTGCGGTTGCTCCCCCTGCATTCATGGCATCAGAAAGAAGGATATTTGATCCTGCTGCATCTAGGGTAAGATCGCTTGTGCCACCTGTTGTGATTGATCCTGCGGCTGTAAAGTCAAGGGAGTTGATGTCAAGGATAGTTCCCTCAATTGAGATATTGCCTAGATCTCCGCCATCGTTAACGGTAACACTGCCTGTTGTGGCTGAGACGTCAAACTCTGAGAAGTCAATGGCAGCGGTTGTTCCTAAGATCACATTATCTCCGATCGAGATAGCATTGGTATAGTCTGTATCTGTTATCACAATAGCAGTAGTCTGAGCTGCTGAGGCAGACATGGTAAGGATTCCTGTTCCTGACATAGTCCAATCATCCCCACCAGTAAGAGCTAAGGTTGTTGAGGCGTTTGTGTTACCAATGGCAATGGTATCTGCCGCAGTTCCTTCTGTTGATATATTGATTGTATCTGTTCCTGAGGAGGTTACTCCTCCAATATCAATAGTCTTTGTAGCAGTTGAGTCTGCAAGATTTAAGGTGGTGGCTGCACCGCCAAGGGAAAGTGTAGTAACAGTGGCATTAAATAAAGTAGCGGTAGTTGTTGTTGAGGTAATGTCAGCCGAGGTAGCTGCGTTTACTGCCAAGTCTCCACTAATGGTTGTATCATCAGATAGTGTAATGGCTGAGGATCCTGAATCAATAGTGATATTCCCTGTGGTTGATCCGCCAAGAGTTAGTGTCTGGGCATTGGTGGTTGAAAGAGTTCCAGTGCCAGAAAGATAGCTGGCATTGTTACCAGAGTTAGCAGAAATAGTAGCAGTTGGAGTGCCAGCACCAATCATGTTAAGAACAGCAAATCTTGCAGATGTTGTACTAGTTGCGCCTAGTAAGAGATCGTCTGTTATATTAAATGGCGAAAGAGCGCCTGAATTCCTCTGCCAAAAGTTAATAGTCCCCCCTGCGCTTGTCCATGTAAGAGTTCCTGATCCGTTTGTTGAAAGAATATTATCACTTGATCCATCTGCTGATGGAAATGTGTATGAAACATTATTGAATCTGACAGTGCCTTCAGCTTCAATGTTACCCTCAATATATAAGTCATCATCTGAATCAACAACGCTTGAAGCACCTGACGATGAATCTCCAATGATGTTATAGGCTGTATCGCTTCCAGAGCCACCAATATTAAGCACATCTGCATCTGAAAAAATAACGTCTCCTCCTGTTGGGTTAAGAGTTATATCTCCAGACGATCCGACAGTAAACGAAGTATAATTTGAGCTGTCGTACAACAATCGAAGCTGTTCGGAAGTAGAGAGAACATCAAGCTTTGAGGAAGGACTTGTTGTGCCCATTCCAACAGAGTCTGTTGATGTTGTAAGTCTTACCACTGTCCCGTCGTCAGTCCAGCCTGATGCCGAAGGAGAAGGTCCAGTAATTGTAATCTTCTTGTTAGATGTATCTGCGCTTAAAGTTATGTTACTTCCGGCCGCAAAGGTTAGAGTATCAGAGTTACTGCCAGCATTTATTGTATCTGATCCAGCTGCTATTTTTTTAAATATATTCTGAGAAGAACCTAGATCCGTATTCGTAATTGTTGGAGTTTGACCTGTACCGATAGATATACCGCTTCCCGTAACTACCCCATATAAAACATTTGAGGCAGTAAGCGTTCCTGTTCCGGCATCGATATCGCTATTGTCAGTGATAATACCTCCACTTAGAGTGGCAATTTCAACAGCACTTATTCCTTTTAGAAACTCCGAGTCTTCGGCAAACTTGCTTGGGATATTAACGTTAAAAAGAAGAGTGTTATCTATGGTTGACTCTGCGAGAACTTGCCCGCCGGCTAAACCAACACCTTCGGATTTAACATCTTCTAGGTGGCCCGCTTCGCCCAGCCTCGCCGAGTCTAGGCGGGCGCGAGGCGAGCCGAATGGACTGCTCGAAGGTGAATCGGAAACGACTCCTTCCATGTGGGACGGACCAAAAAAATATTCCTTGACAGCCAAAACCATCTCGCCTCTGCCAATTTTTTCAAAAGAAGCAAGGGCTAAAAGTCCAAAAAGCAGGCAAAAACCAAAAGCAAATATGCTAACCTTTAAAAAATTAGGCCCTGCATGCCTACGAGCGCCCACCTTCCAGGACTCCTGCCCAACTTCGTTCTGCAATGCAGAACTTCGCTGGACGAACTCGGCACCTGGAAGGTGTTCTGCCGGCATAACACCTGAAAGGTGACCGTAAGGGGCTCCTTTCAGGTGGAAGGATGGTGAAGCCTCGGAAGAAGTAATTGACGACGGAATACCATACGGTGCCTCCCTTTTCTTCTTGAATGTATCAATCTGATCTTTTGTATATCGACGTTGATTTCCCGATGTTCTTTGGGGTATTAAAACTCCAGCCGTATCCCAACGCCGCAATGTTTTGGTGGAAACACCCAAGATATCTGCTGCTTCCTGAATAGTAAGGAAAGTTGAACTCTTAAGAAGATTTCTTTTCATAGGGCAGTAATTCTTAGCCTAAACTTGGACTTTATTCTCCAAACTTGGACTTTTGAACAAACATTGTCCAAGTTTATGTCCAAGTATATTACTACATATAAATGGAGGCTTGTCAAGATGCAGTTTATCTTATCTTATTCTTGTCATTTAATGATTTTTTAGCTTCGTTATGTCCAAGTTTATCAACTGATAAATGTTCTCCATGATTGATAAGATTATGATATAGATATCTAAAATGCTAAGCAATTGAAAGTAGTTAATGGAAAATATTACGCCTTGACAACTTACCCAGTCACACATACACTTTATCCATAGTGAGATATTTTATTATTTCCTTCTTGGCTATTACATTGTTGATCTCTTTCTCGACTCAAACCAACGGTCAAGACAGGTCCTCCGGCGTTGCCATATCTATCCCTATTACCGATAAAGATACCAGAGATGGAAGTATTATTTCATCATCGGCAAAAGGGTATGTACTTAGCCATGTTGCCTACGATCCTTCTATTTATGGGGTAATAAGTGAAGACCCAAGTCTCTATATACAAAATACAAATCTGCCTGGGGCAAAACCAGTTGTCAGCTCAGGCAAGGCTTTTGTCCAAGTTTCAACCATCAATGGCGCAATTCGAACTAATGATTTCATAACTTCCTCGGAAATTCCAGGCGTTGGGCAAAAAGCCAGCATAAATGGATTTGTGGTAGGGACAGCCTTGCAAAACTATTCTGAAGTAGATACAAATAAAACTGGCAAGATATTAGTCTCTCTTCACCCCCGTTTTAATAGCTCTTTTATTGGGTTGCGAGGTAATCTTATACAAATTCTAAGAGACGCGGGGGGGATATACAACCTTTCTCCTCTTGCTTCTTTTCGCTATATCCTAGCAGCGATTATTGCTATAATCTCATTCTTGCTTGGCTTTATTTATTTTGGCAGAGTCACCAGGACTGGAGTCGAGGCCTTAGGCAGAAATCCCCTTGCAGGTCGAATGATTCAGCTTAATATTCTGTTTAATCTTTTGCTAACAATTGGGATTATGGCTGTTGGCCTTGGCATCGCGTATCTGATTTTGATATTATAAAATTAGGATAAACCATTGTTAAATTGTTATATTGCTAAATTGTTATTTATAAACTAGAGTTCTAGCAATTTTGTATATATGAAATATTTAGAGTTAAATGATATAGGTTGTTACAAAAAGGCACTGGCTCTTTCAAATTATGTCTGGGAAATTGTAATAGCCTGGGAGTGGTTTGCGAAAACAACCGTAGGAGTACAATTGGTAAAATCAGTAGACTCAATTTCGGCAAACATAGCTGAAGGATTTGGCAGATATGGCAAGAAAGATAAAATTAAGTTTTATTATTACAGCTTTGGTTCTGTTAAGGAAAGTTTAGACTGGAACGAAAAAGCCAAGGTCAGAAAGTTGCTTACAAATGAGCAGTACAAGCATATTCTGTCCGAACTGCAGGCTCTTCCGAAAGAAATTCATCATCTTATTCGGTTCACCAATGAGAAGCTGAAGGAATAGAAAAAACGAATGGAGTAATATAACAATATAGCAATTTAGCAATATATCAATATGTCAATCGAGCCTATCGTCTTTTTCGACCTAGTCATAGCCATAGTTGTTTTAGCCACAGCACTTGGAGTCTTTGTTGTGTCTTATGTAAATACTCTTGAAAAATTCAAGATGCTACAAAAAAAGCAGTCTGATATTGAATCTGAGGCCCATAGGAAAGCCGTTGTTATTTTGCAGGAGGCCAGAAATAAAGCGATTAAAATTATAGAAGATACCAATGTCTCCCAAGATTTATTAAAAAAAACATTTGAGGAAGAGCTAAAAGCAGCCGCTCCCAATTGGGCTAAGAAACTTCAAACAGTGTCAGAAGAATTTCTCAAAGTTTACCAAAAAACTCTTACTGATTTAAAAGACAATAATATAAAAATAATTACTAATATATCAAAAGATATCGAAAGTAGTACAAAAGCTGAGCTTGAGGACTTTAAAGAAATTCTTAGAAAAGAAACGTTTTCCTCTCAAAAAATCGTTGAGGGGAAAATCGAACAAGATTACCAAATAGTAGAGAAAGAGCTTGAAGCGTACAGGACAGAGAAACTCAAAAAGATCGAGGATCAAATTTACAATATTATTCAAAACGTCTCAAAGGAAGTTTTGGGTAAGACACTAACGCTTCAAGAACATGAGCAACTGGTGATTGATGCCTTGGAGAAAGCGAAAAAGGAAGGGACGAATTTCTAATAACTAATTTCTAATATCTTATGATATACAATGATATCTTAATTCACGTTAAAACTATTGACCAAGGAAGAGAGCTGAGCTCTGAGATTGACATTCTCATAAACAGTCTTTTTAAAACGGAAAATAACGCTTTTGAAAAAGCCCTTGATTCTGTTACCGTCCTTACTTCACAAATGCTAATATCCGCCTTAGGTGGACTAAAAAACAATATTAATTGGGACAAACAAATGATTACAGAATACCTCACTGGATTAAAAGAAGAACTCCAAAAACTTAAAACCCTCAAGCTTTCTCTTGCCTTTGAACCATCAAAGGATTTAATTGACCATCTTTTTATCTGGATTATTAAAAATCTAGGATATGGAATAATTTTGGATATCCAAAAAGATAAAACAATCTTGGGAGGTGCGATAATAGAGTTTGAGGGGAAATACGAAGACTTGTCGTTGAAGAAAGCACTTGACGAAGTGTTTGGGACGAAGAGAATGGAAATTACTGACTTGTTGAATTCTTGAAGTTAGATTTTCTTGACGCTTTTGATCTTGATGTTTTGAAATCTTGATAACTTGGAAGTCTTGAATTCGAAAATTCAAGATATCGAGAGCTCAAAGTCAACAACATCAAGGATATCAAACTTCAAAGATTCCAATTATAATATGAAGGACTTTAACTACTATCTCAACTCAATCGGCGAAATAGGCTATGTAGAACAAACAACAAGTTCAATTATATATGCAAGCGGTTTGCCAGGGGTAAAGCCTGGGGAGCTTGTTCTTTTTGAGAATGGACAGCTAGGTGAGACTCTGTCTCTTAGCCATCACGCTATAGAGATACTTGTGTTCTCCAAAGATGGGCTAACGCTCGGAACAAAGATCGTTCGTACCAATGATCTCCTCAAGATTCCAGTTGGCATCGAGTTGCTGGGCAAAATCATTGATCCATTGGGCAATAATCTTGAGGAGAGCTTGCCAGTAAGAAGACCAAAAATGTTGCGAGCAATAGTTGCAAGCCCCTCAGGTATTACAAGTAGAAAGGCCATAAAAAGACACCTCGCAACCGGAGTGCCTGTTGTTGACTTAGTCCTTCCCTTGGGATACGGACAAAAACAACTTGTCATTGGAGACAGGAAAACTGGCAAAACCGATTTCTTATTACAAGCGATCTTAACCCAGGCAAAACTAGGTAACATCTGCATCTATGCTGCTATAGGAAAAAGGAAGTTTGACATAATAAAACTTAAAGATGTTTTTGCCAAATATCAAATCTTAGATCGCGTCGTTATTGTGGCATCAGGGTCGCAAGATCCAATTGGCATGATTTATCTTACTCCCTACTCTGCTATGACGATAAGTGAGTATTTTAGAGACCAGGGCTTCGATGTTTTGTTAGTTTTGGATGATTTGTCAACGCACGCTAAATTTTATCGTGAACTTGCACTTTTGGGCAAAAGGTTTCCTGGCCGAAGCTCATATCCAGGGGACATTTTCTATACCCATGCAAGCCTTTTGGAGCGAGCGGGAAATTTTGCAACCCCAAAGGGTGAGCGAGCAATCACTTGTCTACCAGTAGCTGAGACTATAGAGGGAGACTTATCTGGATACATTCAAACCAATCTTATGTCCATGACCGATGGCCATCTCTATTTTGATCTCGATCTTTTTGCAAAAGGTAGAAGGCCAGCAATAAATCCCTTTTTGTCTGTCACAAGAGTTGGCCGGCAAACGCAATCAAACCTAGAAAGACAAATCAACCGAGAGATCTTAAGCTTCCTTACTCTTTTTGAAAAAATGCAGAGATTTGCCCATTTTGGCGCAGAATTAAATGAAACGATTAAAGCAACTCTCTCTGTTGGGGAAGAGTTAACCAAATTCTTTCAACAGCCACCCTCGACTATAATACCAATACATGTCCAGATCTTGCTTTTTTGTTTGCTTTGGATCAGCGTTGTTCAAAAACGCTCTCCCTCTGAAGCTTACGAAAAACTGCAAGATCTAGAAAAGATTGTTAAATTATACGAGGGAAATCAAGATTTCCGCAAAAAACTTGATACAATCATACAGACAACTGAATCTTTTAACGATCTCCTTAGAATTATCATAGAGAAGAAAGAGGAACTGTTAAGATATGACAGGTAAAAAACAGATCTCTGAGGAAATTGAATACTCCTCGGGTCTTAAAACCATTACAGAGACATACGAGGAAATTGCTGCCTCCAGAATGCAGCGTATAAGAAATTCAGTTCTTGCCTCTCGAGACTTCCTTTTGGGCATAAATACCATTTTTCAACAAGTGAAATCTTCGTACAAAATAAAAGACCGTGGCCAAAGAAGTTTCCTCAGGAGTAATGGCAAAACTCTTTTTGTTTTTATTTCTGCAAATACTGGACTTTATGGAGATATTATAAAAAGAACTTTCGAAGCGTTTGTTAAGCAGGCCAAAAAAGAGAAGCCAACAGATATTGCGATTATCGGAAGACTTGGGCTTAGATTTTTCCAAGAACAATTCCCCAAAAAACCATTCATCTACTTTGACTTATCGGATAACAAGATTGACCATGAAGGCATCAAGAAAGTTATCCCTTATTTAGTCCAATACGAAAAAGTGGTTACTTTCTATGAACAATTTCAAACCATCCTTGCGTCCCAACCTATGGCAACTAGCGTCTCTGGAGATATGTTGCCTTGGGAAAAGACTAGCTCTGAAATTAAATATCTTTTTGAACCATCCCTTGAAGAGGTTATGTCGTTTTTCGAAAAAGAAATTATTGCCGCAATCTTTGAACAGGTAGTATACGAGTCTCTACTTGCAAAATTCTCCTCAAGAATGGTAGCTTTGGAAAAAGCTACGGAAAACATTCAAAATCAACTAAAACAAGCACTTTTTAAGAAAGAAAGAATAAAACATCAAGAACTCAATAAAAAACAAAACGAAAGACTCAGCAGCATGTCGCTATGGCAGACAAGAACATGAATCAAGAAGCATGAATCAAGAAGCAAGGATTAGTTAAAAATTCAAAGTGCAAAGTTCAAAGTTGCAGTTAAAAGTTTAAAGTTGTGAGAGACAATCAGGATTTTAAAAAATAACTTTGAATTGAAAACTGTAATTTTTAACTTTTAATTTTGAACTTTGAACTATAAATAAATCATGATTCATAATTCATAATTCAATTATGGCTGCAAGGCGTCGCCTCGCGAAGCTAAATTGTATGAACAACGATATTGGCAAAATCGTCGGTATTCAGGGACAAATAGTAGAAGTGGAGTTTACAAACGATCAACCAAATCTTCACGATATTCTAGTGTTGGAAAACGACCCGTCAGTCAAAATGGAAGTATTCGCATCAAAAGAAAATGATATATTTTTCTGCTTAAGTATGTCAGAAACGCATAAAATGTCTCGAGGAATCAGCGTAATAAACACAAAAAAACCACTTACCGTCCCGGTAACTATAGATCTTCTGGGCAGAGTAATTAATATATTTGGAGAGCCTCTAGATGGATTAGGTCCGATAAAAAAAACCAAAAATCTGTTGCCCATCTACAGAAATGCTCCAACGCTTTCTAATATGTCTTACCATCAAGAACTTCTAGAAACTGGAATTAAGGTGCTTGATCTTTTCTCCCCGATAATAAAAGGGGGGAAAATTGGAATTTTTGGGGGTGCTGGAGTTGGTAAAACACTCCTCCTTACAGAAATGATCCATAATGTCATTGGCAAGCATGTGGACAAAAGCGTATCGGTTTTTGCAGGCGTTGGAGAAAGGATAAGAGAAGGACAAGAACTTCACGAAGCATTAAAAGACCGAGGAATACTTCCTTATGTGTCTCTAATATTGGGCACCATGGGAGAAAATCCAAGCATTCGTTTCCTAACTTCCTTTACAGCCGTGACCCTGGCTGAATATTTCCGAGATAGCCTTAAAAAAGACGTATTGTTTTTTATCGACAATATCTTTAGATTTGCCCAAGCAGGCAATGAACTCTCGGTACTCATGAATACCATCCCCTCGGAAGACGGATATCAAGCAACGCTTTCTTCCGAAATGGCGGATTTTCATGAGCGCCTAACCGCAAGCAAAGAAGGCAGTATATCTACAATTGAGGCAATCTACGTACCCAACGATGACATATTGGACCAGGGTGTTCAAGCAGTGTTTCCGTACTTGGATTCAACGATTGTGTTGTCCAGAAACACGTACCAGGAGGGGTTTTTACCTGCAGTTGATATTCTTTCTTCTACCTCCGCAAGTCTTAGCCCAGAAATAGTCGGAGAACTTCACTACAAAGTTGTGCTTAATGCGCAAAACCTCTTAAAACAAGCATTAACACTTGAGAGAATCGTTTCGCTGGTTGGCGAATCAGAGCTTGCGGCAGAAGATAGGCTTGTTTATGAACGCGCAAAGAAACTCCGCAATTTTATGACACAGAACTTCTTTGTGGCAGAGGCTCAAACTGGAAGGAAAGGCGCATATGTCTCCCGTCAAACAGTGGTTGAGGATGTAAACGACCTGTTAAATGGAAGATACGACGATATTTCGGATGAGAAATTTATGTTTATAGGAAGCATAAAAGATATCAAATAGAATTGACCTAATTGCTTTAATTAACTAAATACAATTGAAACTAGAAAATAGAAATTGGAAATTGGTAACAGAAATTAGATAGTAGAAAGTTGATAATTCGTCTATTTTCCAATTTCTATTTTCCATTACTATTTTCTAATTTCCAACAACTATTTTCTATACTTAAGAATGTGGATCATACTATAACTCTTACTATCAGAAACAAACAGGGAGTCCTATTTAGCGGCAGGGTTAAAGCAGTTTCCTCTTACAACGCCAGGGGCCTTTTTGATATCCTGGGAGAACACGAAAATTTTATCTGCCTAATCCAAGAAAAAATTGTGATTCATAAAAATGATAGAGAAAAAGAGGAAATTAAAATTGACAGTGGACTACTGCGGGTTTACAAAAACAACGTAAACATTTATATTGGAATTTAAGCTTCTCTTGATAAGCCGAAGCCGCAAAAGAAATAATACCTAGAGGAAAGTTTGAAATCCTGGGTTTGGTTCCAGAGGGTCACCGGGTGGCAAAGCGCCTGCACGGCACACTACACCCGCTCTCCCGTCGGCAGATGACCATACAAACCAAGCATTAGGTGTCGCGCTGGGACATCTAGAATTCTCAGACTTTGACTCCATGCGCAGATAAGTTACTACTTCACCGCCGCTTATCTTATAACAAATGGGGCTAGTACCCACACCACCATAAGCCACGCCCGCAGCGTAACCACAAGGTACCCCAATGAATGTTCCGGAATAGAGTGGATTAGCGGGAAATTTCTTGATTTCCCCAGTTTGTACAAAGACGTGGGGATCAATGTTCCAGTCTCCACCTGCATTACCTTGGGGATATTGCTGCCTACTTGTATAGTAGGCCTGCATGGCTCTGCCCAACTGTCCAATTGACGTCTTCCTTCCGCTATCTCTTCCACGGGCTAATTGCTGCGCTGGATCAATGGCAACCAAAACAACAGCAGCCAGAACTCCAAGCACCGCAATTACTATAAGAAGCTCAATAAGCGTAAAGCCACGACTAGTTTTTCTTTCTTTCACGACATTAATTCCTAAACTCAGTATAGTCATACTATTTTAAAATTGTCAATACCCGAAAAAGCTGACCTTACCCCACTTTGTCATTCCGACTAAGTCCGTCAGCTGACGGATGCATGGAGGAATCTTTCTCAACTGGGCGACTTCGGGACGCACCGTCTGGTGCATCCCTTCGCTCGGGATGACATTTGAGGCAAAACTGGGGTAAGGTCAGCCGAAAAAGACCTAATTATCCCAGACAAGCTGGTTGATAAAATTAGAGAGATCCTCCGTCCGTTGTCATCCTGAACTTGCTTAAATGTCATCCCGAATTTATTTCGGGATCTCGTTTCTTTTTCCAACAAAAAGGAGATACTGAAACCCGCTTCGCAGCGAGGCGAGCAAGTTCGGCATGACAAGCTGTAAAGAAGTTAGAAGTTACCTCGAGGCTGATATAAGTGTTCCACCCTCCGCTCCACACGCTTTTACCGTTACAAGTCCATTTGCATCCACTTCTACAGTGTATTTAGTTTTTACAGCTGTGCCATCAGGATCTATAGGATTCGCTTTTAGATACTTTTCCAATGGATTACCCGTGCCACCCAAGTTTAAGCAAGCAGCTTGGGCAACCGCAACCGTACAAGCAGCTCCTCCTATAGGTGTTATCACACCATCGCATCCTGATGCAGCTGTACCAATCTGTGTTATTGCTAAGGTTCCTGCTGGAAATCCTGTACATGTGCCTTTGCCATCAACGATGCAGGAATGTATTGCAGTAAGAATTGTCTGAACATCCGATGTTCGTCTTGCGTCTTTTGCATCTTTTAATCTTCGTGCTGGATTAAGAGCAACGAATACTGCAACTGCCAAGGTTGCAATGATAGTTATAACTATCAAAAGCTCTATAAGTGTAAAGCCATGGCTGTTTTTGCCTTTTGTTAAAAATATTCTCGTTTTATTCATGATATTTGTTATTGTTCGAGCTTGCCCGCCTTGCCGCGAGGCAGGTCGAGAACTTTCCTTGATAAACTTCTCGACTCTCCTTCGGCAAGCTCAGGATCGCTCGAAGAATAAATATGTTACTTGTCTTACTTAATAGCGCTTCCTATTATTATAACAATGTCGCTTTTAGAGTCTTCCTCCAAATCTGCGCTTATAGAAAAATCGTATAAGGTATTTATGATTTTGTCAAGAGTCAAAGTTACGCTTTCTGGGACATTTTCTTTGTGATGAATTTCAGTTTTTTGATAATTAGAACTCTCTGCATTTCCTATTTCAGCAACTGTAAACCCATTATCTTCCAAAATTGCCTGAAGCCTTCCTGCCTCCCCCTCTCTTCCAGACCCGTTCAAGATGGTTATTGAGTATGATGAAAAGTCTACTTCTGCCGACGGAGTTGCCGATGGTGTAATAATAGTGGGTTTTGATTGAGCATGAGTAGGTTTAGGAGTATTCTGATCGGTTCGAGACTTTGCTTTAAAGAATAAAAACCCTGCAACAACTGCTGCTATAATAATTATTATCACAACAGCTCCCGTCCACCTCCCGATTCGCCTCGAATTATTCGTCATGCGAGCCCGCTTCGCCGGAGCTTGAGCGAGGCGAGCTTGCCCAGCATCTCTAATTGCGGTGGGAGATTCTGGACGCGATCCCGCGTCAGACGCGGTCGCTTGCCAGAATGACGAAGAGATCAAATTCAATACCTCCTCATCCCTCCCCTTTATGTCTTCTTTATTTGCCAAACTTACAATAGGACTTATATTTTCTATCCGGGCGTTAAAGCCTGCGTTTTCAAAACTTGCAAGATCAACCTGCCCCGCACCGCCCTGGTGCGGGGTTCCCGAAGTGTTTCCACAAATAATTATATCCTTAACCTCTGTGCCATATTGGTCTTTTGCGAAACTAGTAAATTGATTTATTGCGTTTAAATCTATAGTAGCTAGACACTTTGTTGCTATGACTATTCCGCTTTTGGCAAGCGTTAAGAGTATCTCGCCATCATCTATATGAACAAAAACCAACGGCTTGTCCTGCTTTCCACTCAATCTCGCCAATGCGAATGATAAGGACTCTATTGCCTCTATACGTAATCCTACTTTTGTAATTGAGGAGACTACTGTCTCAAACACTGTCTTTGCTACAGCAATTACTTGTATCTTTTTTAAGGACTCGATTTCTTTAAAATCCCACAAAGTCTGATCAAGATTTTCAGGAATAAGTTCTTGAGCAATTCTTTTTATATCGTCTCTAAGATAAGAACTAGAAGGTAGGCCTAAAGTAACTGTGTAAACAAAGTCTTCAGCCAAAAGTATTCTGGCCATGCCTTTAACATTTTTTTTAAATTTCAATAAAATGTTTTCTAATGAATCAGACATCCAGAGAGCCTCGTCAACTGGCTCCACTTTCGGTTTCTTAAACATTGTTACATTAACAAGTTTTATCTTCGATTTTGTTATATAAATAATTGACCTTTTTTTGCTAAACATAAGAAAATTATACCTCTTTCCAACTCGAAAGAGTGATGCCGGTTGGGTTGCGTGTATATTTTATCTCAATAGTGCGTTTATAAGTAGCTATAGATGTGGTAACAGTCATTGTCCAAGGAATTGAAACTTTTGAAATAGTTATAGAGCAACTGCCTTCTTCTGGTCGCTCAATAGTTCCGCCAGAGTAACTAGCATCGGCTCTTGATTTTAGTAATGCATCCTCTGCACACCCTTCAACGAAAGTTAGAGTATCTTCGCCCTTAAATAAGGCAAATCCAGACTGCGCCTCGCCAATTGAAAGAAGAGCCACTGTTGTTGCAGCTGTTACAACAACAGCCATGACAATAAGAACCGTAAGTAATGCTATATAACCTTTTTGCATAATAAAATCTCAAATCTTAAATCTCAAATGTCAAATCCACATCTTAAATCTCAAAACTTTTAATACTTGTTTTTACCTTTAAGGGTTAGGATACTTGATCCAAGCATATTGCTAATTTCAGTAACCTCTTTTAATAAATCTTCACATGCTGGTTTTAGTTCGCTGTAAGAATCTCTTAATAAGCAAAGCCAATATTTAGTTTCGTTTGCAGATTTTAAGGCAATCTCATAAAACCTTATAAAATCACGTTTTGAGCTAGAGGCTTTTGCCTCTATCATGTTTGCGCCTATTGAAGTAGCAGCTCTTAACAATTGATCGCCAATTATCCAGAATGCTCTTTTGTTTGGTAGATTATTAATAAACTTAATTATTACTAAGGAAAACCTATAGGCACGAATCTTAACGTTATTAGATTTAAGATTTGAGTTTTGGTTTTGCGATTTGAGATTTGCGATTTGAGATATCATAGTCAATTACTCCTCACCTCCGCACTCGATTCAATAGTTACCGCTGGAACCTGATATTCCTGACGTGAACTCCCATACGCATCGTCTAGGGTAAGAGTGAATTGAATATGTTTGGTTTTATTATCAGCGGAAGTATAGTCGGTAAAGGTTAAATCTGTTACTTTAGTATCGTCTGAATTTAAATTCACAGCTCCTGTACCATTTTTGTTAATTCGTGCTTTTTCAGAAAACAAATCAATTACAGTAGTGGTGTCTGGGGAAAAATTAGTGAGCGAAATACTCGTCGCGCCGACACTCGTAATCCCGCTCGCCCGACGAATTTCGTACTTTAGCCTTTCACTAACATATCGCGCTTGTGAGAAAACTTCTTGTTCTGTACTACTTTTTACTCCACTGCCTATGATATTCCAGGCAAATGGAATAATAGCGGTAAGCATAATGGTAACAATGCTAATGTATAAAATTAGTTCGATAAAAGTAAAGCCGAGATTATTGTTATATTGTTGTATTGTTATATTGTTGGTTTTGCTAAATAACAATTTAGCAATGTAGCAATTTAGCAATTTATTCATATCATGGTATTGCAATTTCAGGAATAAACACTCCCCAGCAAGATAGCTTTTTCACCAAATTCCTAGCTCTTTCGCCTTCCCAACCCAAAGGAAGTAATTCTTTCGGCAAAAAAGGGTCTCCCAACATCACTTCTAAATACGCTTTCTTTATGCCTCTAATCAAATCCTGAACTTTTTTATTCTCGTCTTCATCATTTAATTTATTTAAGCGGTCGCTGTCGGAAATTAAATCGTTATCTTCCATCTTTCCAATAATTCCCTTATATAAATCATTCATTTTATCCAGATGCCAAACTCTATTTGCAAGAGCTTTTATGTCGCCGACTGCTATAGTTGATGTCTCAAGTAAATAAGCGGATTCGTTTAAACCTTGTGCATCTATAAACTCGGTAAAATCTTTTGCGATATTATGAGGGCTAATAAAAACAGACTCTTGCAGCATACCAAATCCCAACTCTTTTAACTTACTTCTAAATCTCTCCCTTGTCTGTTTATTTGTCTCTTCTACGTCAAATACAACTACCCGCCATTTTTTATCCCATCTTTTATTTTGAAAGCCAAGAAATGGAAAATCTCTTTCTATTTTATTTTTCCCGCGAGCTGAAAGACGAAGGTATGGAACTCCATCTTTAATTATCTTCTCTATATACCCAGTTTTAAGATTGCGCCAAACAAGATGATTAAAGTTGTGTCTTTTATACTGCCTAGGAATCCAACCGTACATATTTTCATAACTTTTTCCAACAAAACCAAACGGATCTTTTACCTCTTCAAATAAGTCAAGAACATTGCCCAACCCTAAGAGAAGCATGTCTTGTGGTCTTAAAAGTTTCCTCACAATACAACTATTTAACTACTCCCCGCGATCGCTGTCAATAGTTAAATCCCTCACTGTTAGCTAAAAGATAAAACTGAACATTTTTAAAGATTTAAAAATTAAAAGTGAACAGTCGGTAAATCGGTTGCAGGAATAGTTTGCATACCGAGAAATGTCTTGTTTGTCCAGAATCGTACCTC
>Ga0213870_1000703_pt1 | contig 15627 bp, 16 predicted proteins | sample WICALVC2017_Meta_FD_160119 | JGI IMG/M metagenome (GOLD analysis project Ga0213870, IMG submission 160119) | Freshwater microbial communities from subterranean cave lake in Wind Cave National Park, South Dakota, United States - WICALVC2017 | ecosystem: Environmental > Aquatic > Deep subsurface >... | reverse complement strand
TTTTCATGAACAGATCGAGGCACCCAATCCAACGAACGTATGGTATCAAGCATCGCGCCGCGAATCCGAAACTCAGCGTAGGTTTTAAACTGCGCTTCTTTTGTGGGATCATATTTTTGTACAGCGTCCATGAGTCCAATCACACCTGCTTGAATCAGATCATCTATATCCAAATAAGGAGGAAGACGAAACGCAAGCCGATGTCCAACATAACGGATCAACGGGGCAAATTCGGTTACCCATTTTTCGTATTCGTCCGAATCGGATTTATTCTCCGGCATAACCCATTTTCTAATACACGCAACGCACCGTCCTCATACCAATTCCACAGCCAACAACTTTCGCCAGAAAAACTGGACAGACCCTGTCGGGTCAGTTGAAATAGGCCACTGCAAAACCTGTTGCGCAACCCGCATATAGTTTTGTGAACATCTTGCGTTGGGATAAATATCAGCGACTGCCCTTTGTTGGGAAACGGCCAACTTTAAATAATCATCATACGGAATAAACCCCAGATAATCAATGCTGATATTCAAGAAGCGGTCGGCCACAAGCGTTAATTTTCGAAAGACCTCTCTTGCATCCTGTTCAGCATGTACCATATTGACCAAAAGCCGAAACCGTTTCACTTGATACCGCTTTGACAAGACCTTCATGATCGCATACGCATCGGTCAACGATGTCGGTTCTGCGGAGGCAATCACAATAATCTCTTGCGCCGCCGCATTAAAATAAAGAACATTCGACGAAATCCCCGCCGCCGTATCAATAATAAAAATATCAAACGATTTTTCCAATTGCTCCAACTCCGAGATCAGATGAATCTTCTGATCGGGGGTGAGTTCCGCCATCTCGTCGGTGCCAGAACCTGTCGGTAGAATCTGAATGCCGCACGGCCCCTGCACAATAATATCTGAAAGATGCTTTTGCCCAGACAGCACATCCTCTAATGTAAACTGCGGCAAAACGCCAAACAGCACATCAATGTTGCCCAATGCCAAATCAGCGTCTAATATCAAAACGCGTTTGCCCATTTTAGAAAAAGAAACCGCAAGGCTTGCGACGGTATTGGTCTTGCCCATGCCCCCTTTTCCGCTTGTTACCGATATCACGCGAATATTCGATGCGCCCTCATTCTCATGTCGTAATGTTTCTGCTTGATCCATTTTTTGTGCTCCTTGCTTTACCTCATTATTATGTCATTTCGGCCATTGGGAGAAATCTTACAATCTCGCACTTTGTTTAAGATGACAATCACCATGACACCCCTACGGCAATACCCATCCCGCAATTTTTGCAGGTGTTGCAGACTCCATATCTTCTGGAACCCTCTGTCCCATTGTGACATAAGAGGGCTTAATCCCTCTTTTCCGAATAATGCCAAAAAGATGGCCATGCTGTTTTGTTTCATCAAGCTTTGTAAAAAGAAGCCGATTGATTGGGATCGCTGAAAAATGATCAATAATATCGTCCATATCCGATGTTCGCGATCCTGCAGACAGGACCAAATGCACTTGAATAGAGGCATACGCAAGCATCGTCAACTGCTTGATCTGATCGTCGTTAAAAGGCGATCTGCCGGCCGTATCAATCAATAAAAATTCTCCTGAATCGGGTTTCATCTTCGCTCTTTTTTGTGTTTCTTCGCAAAGATCAATCAGCGCATCGGCAGACGCAATCACACGCGCTGGAATCCCTAATATCTTGGAATAGGTTCTTAACTGTTCCACGGCCCCAACGCGGTAGGTATCAAGCGTTGCCAGTGTCACATTTTTTTTCGCTTGGCGCAATGTGGACGCAATTTTAACCAGTGTGGTGGTCTTTCCGACCCCCGTTGGCCCCACCAAAGCAATAATGGAATTTTCTTGCGAAACCTCTGCAGGCTTGGCAAATTTAATGACCCACTCGCTGATAATTTTTCGAATATATTCTTTTAGGAATATCTCTGTCGTCGGCGGATTATCAAATTCTAATTTCTTGCGAACGAGATCAAAAAGATGCCCTGTCGTATCTTGATCCAGCCCGCTTGCAATCGCCTGATCATATAAGGCCGATAAAATAGATTTTTCTTTTTTAGGCGAAAGACCCGGAGTGCCCGATATCTCCTTAAAAAGACTATCAAAGGATTTGTGATCCGATGGAAACGTGCCCAATGGACGAGGAGGCTCTGAGAGCAAAGGAACCGGTGAAAGCAGTGTGGCCGTTTCTTGCGCAGACAGATCCGTTGCGGCAACCACCTCAGCCGTAGACGCTCCAAAAATACCAAACAGCCCGTTTTCTTTTTTCACCTCTCGGGTGGATAATATAACAGCGTCCGGCCCCATCTCCTTTTTAACCGCCGCAATCGCCGCCGTGATATCAAGGGCTTCAAACGTTTTAATCCGCATCGGCTATCCTCACTGTTTCCAGAGATTGCAACTGCACCTGTGCCACAATCTCTCCCGTAGAAAGAACCGCTATATTAGGATATGCCCTTTCAACCAACTTGCGCAAATGATGCCGTATGGCCGGTGAACATAAAAGAACAGGGGCCGCCCCGCGTGCCGTCACACGCTCAATGGATTGTTTGATAGAGGCAATGACTTTCTGCGCAACAAGCGGGTCTAATGTCAGATACGAGCCTTGCGCCGTTTGATGCACCGTGGCGGCAATCTGTTGATCAAGCCTCGGATCAAGATGAATCACGGGCAATGTCCGATCCGCAGATTGATATTGTTTTGTAATACTTCTGCCTAAAGATTGCCGAACATATTCTGTGAGCGTATCCGGGTCTTTAACCGTCAACGCCTGATCTGCCAATGTCTCTAAAATCGTACGCAAATCCCGAATGGGAACCCGCTCTCTTAGCAGATTTCCAAAAACCTTTACGACGGAACCCAATGGAATCAAGGCTGGAACAAGCTCTTCAACGACTTTCGGAGAATCTTTTTTAAACTGATCCAAAAGCGCCTGCGTCTCTTGTCTGCCCAACAATTCATGCGCGTGGTTGCGAACCACTTCCGTAATATGCGTGGCCAAAACAGAAGCCAAGTCCACCACCGTATAGCCTGCCTGCTGTGCCTTGTCTTTATCGGCGGGATCAATCCAAAGCGCAGGCAGACCAAAACACGGCTCTTTGGTCACAATGCCCGTAATCGCGCCATTGTTTGTACCTGTGGGATTCATGGCCAGAAGATGTCCTGCCAGCAACTCGCCCCGTGCCACATCAGATCCTTTGATTAAAATAAGATACTCGTTTTGCTTTAACTGCAAGTTATCGCGTATGTGCACAGGCGGCACCAAAAAGCCTAATTCCATGGCCAACTGATTTCGCAGAGACGTAATCCGTTTGAGAAGTTCCCCGCCCTGACGTTCATCCACAAGCGGAATCAATCCATAGCCGACGTTTAATTCCATCAGATCAAACGGGACAATCCCCTCCACTTTCTCCGGCAGTTTCAGTGTTCTTTGCACCTCTTCCACCTTCACCTTTTCGGCTTTTTTTTGCGTTTTTTCAGCCGCATACCCAACATAACCAAAGGCCCCGCCCAACGAGAGCAATGCCAAATGCGGAAGTCCAGGAATCAGCCCCATCAATAGAATAATACTGGCGGCACCCATGATAGCCCGCGGATGAAGCAGAATTTGTCGTGTCACTTCTGTTCCTAAATTGGTTTCCGATGCGGCGCGGGACACGATAATACCTGCGGCTGTTGAGAGAAGCAGTGCGGGAATTTGCGTGACCAAACCTTCGCCAATCGTCAACAACGTATAATTTTGCGCCGCCAAGCCAATGTCCATTCCTTTTTGGACAACACCAATACTCAAGCCGCCAATGATATTCACAATAATCATCAAGATAGATGCAATCGCATCGCCGCGCACAAACTTAGATGCCCCGTCCATCGCCCCGTAAAAATCGGCCTCTTGCGCAATGCCCAAACGCCTTCGCCTCGCCTCTTTTTCGTCAATCATCCCTGCGTTGAGATCCGCATCAATACTCATCTGCTTACCCGGCATCGCGTCCAACATAAAACGCGCTGAGACCTCGGCAATGCGGCCTGCGCCCTTTGTAATCACCACAAAATTAATGACCACCAAAATGATAAATACAATGGTGCCGACAGCGTAATTCCCGCCCACCACAAATCCCCCAAACGCCTTAATCACCTGACCGGCCGCATCAAGCCCTTCGTGTCCATGCAATAAAATCGAACGGGTGGTCGCAATGGTGAGACCCAAGCGATACAGGGTCACAAAAAGAAGCACCGATGGAAAAGTAGAGAAATCCACGGGACGCAAAACATACATTGAGACAAACAAAATCAGAAGCGAGAGCGAGAAACTAAATGCCAGAAAAAGATCAAGCACAAAACTCGGCAATGGCATCACCATCACCAGAAGAATGGTAACGACGCCCAAACTCAGCACAACGTCTGCTTTTGGAAAAGCCATTTTTTCTTGTGTTGCGATCGCCGCGGCCATTATAATCTCCCCGCCAGATTGCCCTTTAGTTTATAGACATACACCAATATTTCCGCAACCGCCCGATACAAATTGGAGGGGATGTCTCCACCCAGAGAAACCGCTTTAAAAAGAGTCTGCGCGAGCGGCTTGTTTTCAACCAAAGGAATGCCGTGTTCTGTTGCGATTTCACGAATACGTTGCGCAATAAACCCCGCCCCCTTGGCGATCACTTTGGGCGTGCTCATCGTGTTGGGATCGTATGCCAAGGCAATCGCCAAATGGGTCGGGTTTGTAATAATCACCGCGGCTTTTGGCACCTCGGTCATCATCCGTTTGCGTGCCATCTGTTTTTGTATCGCCCGAACACGCGCCTTAATCAGCGGATTTCCTTCAGTCTGCCGCAACTCTTCTTTCATCTCCTGCGGCGTCATACGCAATTTCTTGTTATGCTCCCACCATTGAAACCCATAGTCTACTGCGCCAATAACGGCCACAACCAAGCCTGTAAGAAAAAGAAGCCGGGTGACAATACGGGCAATATCCATCAGCATTGCATTGGGTGCTAGCTGTACTGAAACCAAAATACCGGGGATCTCATCTTTGGTAATGAGATAGACAACAAAGCCAATAATCAGAAACTTTAGAATGGTCTTGCCCATTTCAAACAGGGCATTTAACGAAAAAATCCGAGAGAATCCGCTCAAGGGATTCACCCGATCCCAATTGGGCATTAAGCCTTCCCCGCTCCAAAGAAATCCATATTGACCCATAGACGCAGAAACGGCAATCAAACAAAAAAATATAACAATCGGCAGGATTACCCAAAGCGTACTGCTCATCAGCGTTAGGAGTATGTTATGTAAATTTTCAGGGGTAGAAGGGGCCGGCAAGGTCATTGACCAATTTAAAGACGCCATCTCGATCATGCGGGTGATCGTGACCTCTCCCATTGCATAAATCCAAAATGCGCCGCCTAAAATCATCGCCGCAGAAATAAGCTCACGCGACTTAACAACATCGCCCTTTTCCCGCGCCTGCTCCAAACGCCGCTGGGATGGAGGAAGTGTGCGTTCATCTTTTTGTTCTTCGTCCGCCATGATTTCCTCTGCTGACTAAACAGGTTTCATCTTAAGTAGTAAATCCGACAAATTCTTTTCCAATACGCCCCCCATCTGCTCCCTTAAAAGGCTTCCATAAAGAGAAAGCGAAAGACCAAATACAATCAGGCCGATGCCGATGGTCAGGGGAAAACTAAACATAAAAATTTGAATCTGCGGAACCACCCGCGAGATCACCCCCATCGCCATCTGCGTCAAAAGTAATGCAACAGTAATGGGTGTTGCAATTTTCATTCCAAGAATAAAGAAGTCTGATCCCATTTTAATAATCTTTTCGATAAGTGGTCCTTGTACAGTAAACCCTGTTGTGGGAACCCACTGAAAACTATAGACCAACGCTTTTAAGACCGTGTGGTGTCCATATATCGAGAGAAAAATAAGTACTGCAATCACCATATAAATCTGTCGCATGAGAGAGACTTGCTGATTAGAGACAGGATCAAATGCGTTGGCCACGCCAAAGCCTATTTGCATTCCCGCGATTTCCGAGCCGATTTCCACTGCGACAAAGATGACACGCGCGCCAAATCCAATAATCAGTCCAAGGGTGATCTCGGACAACATCCCCTGAACCATAAGGCCCAAAGAAATATGCTGAGGGGGATCAGGCAAAGGGGGCTTGAACGTTCCAGATACAGTCGGGAACAAGACAAATGACATCGCCACAACCAGCATGACCTTGACGTAAGGGGGTGTTCCCTCCCCGCCTAGCACCGGAAGGGCAATGACGAAGGAGCCGATACGTGTCAGAATAAAAAGAAAGGTGAGCTCATTTTCCCAAACCATTCTGACAAAATCGGCAACAGTATCAAGGCCCATGTCATCACCGAATATAAGTGGGAATATTGATTAAGATGTTCGTGGTAAAACCAACGATCAGCGACAACATCCACGGAAAGAAAAATGCCAATGCAATTGCAACCGCTAAAATTTTGGGGAGAAACGTGAGTGTGGCCTCATTGATTTGTGTCACCGCTTGAAAAAGGCTAACAAGCAGTCCCACGACAAGGGTCGTCACCAAGATCGGCGCAGAAAGAAAAAGCGCGGTTTCCATTGTGCGTTGTCCAAGGTCAATCACAAATTCCGGCGACATAATATTGTTCCTTTAACCAAAACTTTTGACGAGTGATCCTACGATCAAATACCAGCCGTCTGCGAGTACGAATAAAATCAGTTTAAATGGGAGGGAGACCATGACCGGCGGGAGCATCATCATCCCCATGGACATCAAGACAGACCCCACCACGATATCAATAATTAAAAAAGGCAGAAAGACAAGAAACCCTATTTGAAATGCGATACGAAGTTCGCTAATCATAAATGCCGGAATAATAACTTGTGTCGGGATATCGTCCGAATTTCTAGGGCGGTTTAGTTTTGTGATATCCACAAATAAAGACAGGTCTTTTTCGCGCACCTGCTTGAGCATAAATGCGCGAATCGGGACAGAGGATCGGCGCAGTGCTTCTTGTTGTGTAATTTCGTCTGCGATATAAGGCTGTAGGGCCTCAGCGTTAATCTTTGTTAAAATAGGCGACATAATAAAGAGGGTTAGAAAAAGTGCCAACGAGATCAGCACCTGATTGGGCGGGGCCTGCTGGGTTCCCAATGCCTGTCTTAAAAACGAAAGCACAACGACAATACGGGTAAAAGAGGTCATCATAATCAAGATTGCGGGCGCAAGGGAAAGGATCGTGAGCAGGATCATGATCTGGATGCCGACGGACATGGGTTTATCCACGCTTCCGAAATTAACGGTCATCAGCGGGGGAGGCTGTGGAATGGTTTTTTCCGCAACCGTTTTTGTCACCTGTTGTGCAAAGGCAGAATCGTGCGCGCCCATAAAAAACATGCCCATGATGAGCATCAAACCTGCAAGCAGGATGATAAGGCCCGCGCGTTTCATAAGGCCTCTGGAGTGTGCAACTTTTTTTGCGGATCGAACGGGAATTTTTCCATCTGCGTCAACAGAGAGATTTGATTGGGGGTAATGCCGATCAGCAGAAAAACGTTTCCCACCTCAATGAGGGCAATTTCTTTTTTTGCGCCCAGATAAGATGTGGCTAAAATCTGTATTGGAGAATGTTTTAGACCAAAGCGAGACGGGACAAACCGTTTTGCAAGATATGCGGTCGTCGCAATCGCCCCCAACACAACAAAGAGGGCACCGCCCATTTTCAGTAAGCCTACAAACATCTCCATGTTAATCTCCCAGTATCTCTATGCGTTCTTCTGGACTGACAATATCAATAATGCGAACGCCAAACAGATCATTCACAACCACCACTTCTCCGCGTGCGATGAGTTTCTCGCCAATATAAATATCCATCGGATCCCCTGCGATTTTTGAAAGCTCAATGATAGAACCCGGCCCAAGATGCAACAATTCTTTAATCAACATCTTGGTGTTGCCCAACGAAACCGTTACTTTCAGGGGAACATCTAAAAGCAAATTAATATTCCCTTGCGTTGCGGGCAATTTCCCAGCAGGTTTTTGTGCTAAATCTGAAAATGCGGCAGGCTTGTCTGAGGTTTGCTTCGGTTCAATATCCTCTTGAGTTGCCGTCGGCGGATCTACGACTGCTTCTTCAGATGCTGTTTTTTCTGCTATCTCGTCTGCCATCTTATCCCCTCCATTTTTCTTGGACTGTCACTTTCTTCACAATTGATTTGATTTGAAAGGCGCGTTTCCCCTTGTATGCCCCCGTTTGCCCATGAAATTTAGTAAGCCCCTCAGCCCTTAGTTCTAAATCGGAACTGACGCGTTGGTTTAGCATCACAAGGTCCCCCTTTTCCAATGCAATAATCTCTGGAACCGTTAGGACTGCCTCGCCCAGGGATCCTGAAACCGATACAAAACATCCTTCCATTAAGTGGTCTTTTATGGCGATACCCATCTCTTCGGGTTGCTTTGCGATCTCACCCCCTGGTCCTCCAAATAATGTTTTTCTAAGTCTGTCAAAGTGCGCAAAGGGGAAACAAAAGAAAAACTCAGCACCAGCCCCCTTAATTTCGAGATTAAAACTTGACGTGACTACCAAATCTTTGTCCGCTGAGACCTTCATATTTCGGACGAAACAATCTGTCCGCATCTTTTCGATGGTCACTTTATGAATCGGTTGCCACGCCTTTTCAAACTCGATCAAAATCATATCCACAATTTTCTGCACAAAACGATTCTCAATCAGCGTATAGCCTTCGCCTTCTCCAACCAGTAATCTGCCTTTTCCCCCGAGAAAATGATCTAACAAAAAATAGACGATATCCGCAGGCAGAACAAGCAGTGCCGTTTCTGTGAGGGGCTTTACGTTTAAGAGATTCATACAGCTCATCGGCTTAATACTATTCATCACGCTGTTGAATTTGACCGTTTGAACCGGTAATGCTGTGATTTTGACCTGCCTTAAAACGGCTTTGGATATGGCCGCTTGTATATGCGGAACAAACCTGTCGCCCACGACTTTAAGCGTCATGGCAGGACTCAGCGTAACATAATGGTTGACGTCAGTGAGGTCATACCTTAATGCCCCTGCATTGCCAGGCGAGATTGTGGTATCAATCTGTCCACCCTGCACCCCTTTCAGGAGGGCATCCATTTCTTCTTGTGATAAAACTGGTTCTGCCATTTTTCCTCAATTCTTACGGGCGTAGCAAGCAACGCCTCTACACCAAAAACCATGCTTTCATAGAGGCTCTGGGGTTCTTATTGGGCGACAAAATCGGTAAAGAAAGCCGCTCGCACCTTATCTCCCTTGACAATATTTCTCACCCGTTCTAAAACCTCATCTCTTAGCTCCATCTTACCTTGAACCGTGTTGACCATTTCGTATTCTTTGCTCGAAAGTAGCATCATAACGCTGTCGCGTATTTCTGCCGTGTGAGGCATTACAAACCGATGACAGGTCGGTTTCGCCAATTTTAGCTTAATATTGACCTTGAGAAATTTAACATCAGAAGAACCAGAAAGATTCACGATGAACGGCTCTAATGTAAATATCTCGTTGACCTCCGCAGGTTTTGCCCCGCCGTGCCCCCCCGCCGCGGCTTCTGCCGGACATTTTACTTTTCCGCCGCCACCGCCACCATCGCCATGCTCGTCTCCTCCATGTTCTCCTTCTTCGGCATGTTCTCCTTCTTCGGCATGTTCTTCTTCGGCATGTTCTTCTTTAGGCGGGGCTTCTTCCTCTGCCTCCTCTGCGTGTTCTTCCTCGTGTTCTCCTTCTTCTTTGTGTTCTTTATCGGCGACTTTTGATTTTCCCTTTCCTTTTGCGTCCTCTGGTCCCTTCATAAACTGAAGGAAATAAACCGCTCCCCCCACAAGCAACACCACAAGAAGACCGATAATAATCCACAATATCGGCAATCCTTTCTTTTTGGGTTTTTCTTCTCCGTGTCCTTCCTCTTTTCCTGCTTCTTCTGGTTTTTCTTCAGCCATGGAACTTTTCCTCCTTTTTTAATTGATGAAACGCCTAGCGTCTTTTTAACGTTCCTATTGTGCAATGGTTGTGCCATTTTTGCAATAGGGGACTTTATGGCCTTCTTGTTAGATTTTGTAGCAATAACGCCATCATTTTGGCGTCAAATTTATATTGGAATTGATTTTTGGTATTGAGCCGCGGCCTGCGCGGAAAGACGCATCGTCTGTAGTTCCAAGGTAAGTGTGGACTTCTCTGCGGCTATCAGAATCTCCCTTTTTTTATCCATATCTCGCACTTGGTCGGACCATTTCAATAGTCTTTCTTGTTGACGTAGAAACTCTGCTTCATTAATCAATTCTTGATCCGCATTTGTAATTGCAAGAAATTGCGCAACGTCTTCTAGTATTAAATCAACTTTCTTGAGCGTTTTTTCTCTCTGATCCTCAATCGCAATATGATTGTCACTGTCTAACGCCTCGGACTCCAATTTGCCAGTGAGGGCGCATAGGTCCTGATAAAGCGCTTCAATATCTTCTAACAATATGGATAAGGAAGCCAAAGGATTGTACCCTATGCAATTTCGATTTTGGCAATTTCGATTTTAGAATGGGTATTTGGAGATGAAATGATCTCCCATGCCTCTTTGAGGGGCGTGATGAGTGTGATGACTTCATCAAATCTTTCAACGGTAGGTTCGCGGCGCAAGAGAAAAAGTCTGACGGCAATATATTCATAAAGCATTGCCAGAAAAGACGCAATTTTTTCTCCTTTTTTCATATCGAGAGACCCAATCAATTCTACCAATATCTCAACGGCCTTTGACATATTTTTATTGCGTGTTGCGTCATCCTCCGTTAAAAACGCCTCTTTTGAAGCCACAAGACAACACAAAAACTCTGCGTAAAGCAGGACAATCAGGCCTTCGGGACTGGCCAGTTTCACATCTGATGCCTGATAGTAATTACATCCATTATTGATATAAGGACTCATGTTATGATCCTGAACTGCCTGTATTGGTGCTATTGCTATTTCTTCTTGAAATCAAGGTGGATAGATTCTCAAGTTGCGTAATTTGCCGACCCAACGCCGACCCCACCCCTTGAATACGGGAAAGTGACGTCTCCAGCTTAGCAAATTTTTCACGCATTCTTTTCTCAAAACTGGCAACCCTTTTTTCAACCCGGGCAACTTCTTTTTCAAGGACGTCATTTGCGGTTCTAAGACCCCTTTGTTCCGATGAAAGTCTTCCTGTATCCAAATTCATGAGATCGGAAATTACGTTTGACAACCTGTCTGCTACCCCTGATGTCGGAATGGTAACAGACGCATCCACCGTCTTATCAAAAAGCGAAAACACGCGCCCGACTGCAAGCACATCTTGTTCAATCGCCATCGTTAGTTTTGTCGAATCAATGACAAGCAGACCGTCCGTCTGTGAGGTAATACCAATGCCAGACAAACTGGTGAATGCCCCTTCCAAGTCCAAAACCCTCTCTTTTGGAATGAGTCGAAAGGTCTTGGTTATTGCTTGTGCAGTCGCATTTCCGAAAAGGGGCCCGCCTTGTCTGGTTTGCAAATCAAATGACTGGGCAGTATTTAATCCCTTCATCATTTCATTATAAGCCGCAACAAACGCCTCAATGTTCCCTTTCACGGCGGTCGTGTTGGGCGTCACATTGATCGTCGTTTCACTGTCTGTCGCTGTTTTCTTGAGCAGGGTTAGGGTTACGCCGTCTATCGCGTCGGTAACGACATTACTGGATCGGGTCATGGTCACGCCATCTAAAACAAATTTGGCATCCGTTGCAGATTGTGTCTCTGTGAAATTTGCAAGTTGGGACAACCCGCTTGCGTCGGTATCATTGCCATCTGCATCCGTGACAGACACCTTTATTGTATGATCAGTGCCATTCTTTGTGGACTGCAATACCAACTTATATTCATTGTCGTTGGATTTTAAAACAGACGCGGTGACACCTAACTTTTTAGCATTGATTTTGTCCCGAATCTGCGTAAGGGAAGCGTTTCCCGTATCAATGGAAACTGCGGTTTCTGACCCTTCGCCTATACTGATTTTTATCGTCCCCGTGCCAACCGAAGCCGTAGATGAAGTAAACGATGCAGATGCCAATTTTTGCGCCCTCGCCAAAGAGACAACCTGACTGACGGTGGAAGAACCCACCACGGCAAGATTAGAATCGTTTACGGTTGCGGTAACCGCAGAGGTATCCGTTGAGGAGGCCAATTTGGATTTAAAAGCACTAAACGACTGAAGCGGCGTGACCGCAGATTTTAAACTTGAGAAGGATACAGAAAGTGCCGTAAAAGTACTTAACTTAGCAGAAATGGCAATTTGTTTTTGCTTTGCCGTATCAATCGGCTTTCTTTCAATCGAGACCAACTGTTTTACAATTGAACTGACGTCAAGCCCAGAAGCAATTCCAGATGAAGAAATCTGTGCCATAAAAATATCCTCGCTAACGGGCTTTCAATTCCGCGATAGCGGAATTTTGGCATGCGGAAATCGGCCTCATGGGCACAAAAAAATCCCTCCCTTTTTTAAAGTTTTGCTTATTCCCAATCCGCCCCGTTTGTTATCCATATTACGCAATTTTATCAAGAACCTGGCCTAATCGTTGTGTAATGGCTAAATCTTGCTCCGATGGAATCTGACGGATAACCTCTCCAGAGTTCTCTTGAACGACTTGAATCAGGACACGGCCTGACTTTTGATCATTCACAAATTGAATAATCGCATCGCTCAACGACTGTTGTGGCCCTTGTGGCACTTCAGGTGAATCAAGGGACACAACAGGGGGCTCCCCTCCGGTAGGAGCCGGACTAGGAACAAAAGCCTGTACGTTGATACCTTGTAACGCTTCCACTTGCATTTTACTACTCCTCCCTCCTAATAAAGTACGGGCGAAAAATCTTTCGCCCGTACTTTCCTTACCTTTCTCTTTTATGTTCTCAGCAAAGCCAAAACCGCTTGGGGTGTGCTATTGGCTTGGGCTAAAATCGCGATACCAGCTTGTTGCAATACTTGTGCCCTTGTGAGACGCGCAGTTTCTTGTGCAAAATCCGCGTCTAATATACGGCTTTTTGCGGTCTCCGTATTTTCTTGAGTCGCCGCTAAGTTCGTAATCGTAGATTCAAATCGGCTCTGAATGGCACCCAAATCCCCTCGCAATGCGCTAATAAAATCCGATGCGCTCGTAGACGCAACCAGTGCCAGCCTTGCGCTTTCATCTGTAGAAAGATTTGCAGAAGAAACGGAATCAAAATCGGCTGTCTGAGGGACGCCTCCCACCCCGGATAAAAATAAACTTGTGTCCGAAACCGCATCCGATGTCACCGTAAAGGTCTTCGATGAATTCAGCGTGACAATACCACCGATTGTCACACCATCCGATTGCCCCTCCGTAAGCGTAACTTTCTCCGTCCCTTTGAAACCTCGAACAGTCATCTGTGTTGCGGGAATATCATCCGTATCAGACACAGGGTCATTTCTAAAATTCTCAATCCCAATATCTACGCCTCCGTTTGAGAGGGCAATTTTCACCACATTCTTACCCTCATCGTCTTTTTCTGTGATCGCCTTTGCGGTAATGCCCGTCACGGGGGACTTGTCATTAATCGCGGTCACCAATCCCTGCAAGTCGTCTGAAGATCCGGATTGAATTGTTGCCGAAATGGATACCGATTTTGAAAAATCTTCGCTGTCTGACCCCTTGGTATTGACTCCATAAAGCCTAAAAGATATTTTCTGAGCACCCGAAGCCGCACTATCATAGATGTCTTCCAAAGTCGCATAACTGGTGGCAATCGCCGTAACCCCTGTGAGGACCTCTACTGTATTAATTTTTTCAGCAATAGACTTCGCGGTTTCGCCGTCCTCTATCGCGACTTCAGTGCCTGTCTGAGAACTGGAAAATCCGCGGATTGTGATCGTTTGGCTATTGACAAAATTGGTTGGAACAGAACCTTGCTCGACCGTCAGGTTCGCCGCGCCTATCGCAGATGCCCTGGTATTGTCGGTCTTGATAGAATAGTTTCCGATATTCGAAGACGTTATTTTCGGAATGGTCACACGAATTGTCTCTTCAGCCAAAATTCCCACTTGAAATTCTGCATTGACAACCTTGCCCGTCAGCACTTTTTGTCCATTGAACTTTGCCGTCTCCGCCACTTGGCCAATAGATTCGTTCAACTTTACAACTTGTGCCTGAAGCAAGCCCCGATCTGTCGCACCACTTGCGCCGTTTAGGGCTTGCGTCGCAAGCTCTTGAATCCGCTGTAACATTGTACTGACATCGGCAAGTGCGACTTCCGCTGACTGAATAAAACTGATCCCATCATTCGCATTTCTAACGGCCATTCCAAGCTTTCCAACCTGAGAGGTCAATCTCTGACTGATAGCAAGTCCTGCCGCATCATCCTTTGGGGAATTAATTCGCAAACCACTTGAAATTCTTTGCAAAGAGGAAGACAAACTAAATTGTGTTCTCTCAAGATTTATCTGCGCTTTAATGGAGCTTATATTTGTATTGATTACTAAGGCCACGACCAACCCTCCTTCACAATTTTCAGCAAACTCCTATAAAAAGGAAGTATTGCTGTCGGGTATACCTCACCCATTGATTGATTACACGGCACATCCTGTCGTACTTATCGGTAGATCAATCAAAAACTTTAGGAATTTTTTAAAATCAGAAAGAAGTTATAAAATTATAGGAAGAATTAAAGAGCATTCCCATCTACATTGTACCACTTTTTATACGAAATTTCCATAAAATATACGCCAATAAAATGACGCAAAAGAAGGATTAAGAGAAAAATTAAAATTAGGATTCAAATGGAGGCAAAACGGGGTATGTCCCAACCATTCTAATGTTGACCGAGGTTTTACGAACAATAGACAGGGCTTTACGGGTAGCTTCATCTTTCTCGGTACCCGCTATATCCACAAAAAAAACGTACTCGTTGGGACGCCCCATCACCGAACGGGAGACAATCCGAGATAAATTTACGCCAGCATCCTTAAAGGGTTCTAAGAAAGCGCACAAACTTCCCGGGGCATTATTCAAGGAAACAACAAGGCTTGATTTGGAGCTATTTTGTGCATCCTCGTTTTTGTGACCTATCATGAAGAACTGCGTCATATTTTTTATACTTTGAACAATTGGAAATTCCAATATATCCAGTTTGTATATTTCAGAAGACTTTCTGGCACTTATCGCGGCCAATCCATGGGCGTTAGACGACGATACAAGCCTTGCGGCTTCCCCTGTACTAGAAACTACAAGACGTTCAACATTCGGAAATTTCTCCTTAAGCCATGTATCACAATGCTGAAATGGCGCGAAATGAGAATAAATGGTTCGTATTTGTTCTCCCTTACGGCCAATCATGGCAAGATTAACGCAGATTGACATCTCTTCTTGAACACAAAGAACAGAATACGGCTCAATGAGACAGTCTACCGTCTCATAAATGGTACCCCCTGAAGAATTCTCAATAGGAACAACACCACGCCTGCCGGACTTCTGAGAGACATAACCAAAAACTTCAGCAATCGTTCTCTGCGGAACAAACAACGCATCAGGGTATCGTTCCAATGCAACCAAGTGAGAAAAGGTGCCTTC
>Ga0213870_1000702_pt1 | contig 15643 bp, 19 predicted proteins | sample WICALVC2017_Meta_FD_160119 | JGI IMG/M metagenome (GOLD analysis project Ga0213870, IMG submission 160119) | Freshwater microbial communities from subterranean cave lake in Wind Cave National Park, South Dakota, United States - WICALVC2017 | ecosystem: Environmental > Aquatic > Deep subsurface >... | reverse complement strand
CACAATCACCCTGTAAAAGACTGCTTCTCCCGCAGTGGAACTTTTTCTTATGATTTTTATTACATCCCCTGGTTTAACATCCAGTTCTTTTATAGCTGAATCCGTCTTTAGTACCTTTGGCAGTTCTTTAGAAGTTACATGATATTTGTCAAGCAATTGTGCCTTTTCTCTTTCTCCAAGCTTCGTGTGCTTTGGAGTCAATATATGCTTGTCAACTTTAAATTTTGGCTTTTTCATCTTTTGGCATCACTGTTCGACGCTATTTTGGCGATTGTGAGTGGGCCGGACGAGACTTCCAGCAATTTATGATTGTTTCGGACTCGCGACCACCTGATTAAAAGTTTCACCATCCGACCTTGCTTCAGGTGCTCTATTACCCGATTACAGGTAATCACCAGGCTGAGCTACCGGCCCATTGAAGCTAGCATGCAGGGCATACTTGCATTCAACATAAGAGCGCCCTGGTCGGGATTTTCACAGCGTTGGTCGCATATTTTTGAACCCGAGTCGGAGCCTTTCCATGCTTGAGTTGCTTGCCGTAGGCAAGCTCGCGTTCGAGACACGACAGGGCTCCATGATAGTTCCTGCAGCGAATTATTTTCATGCCTTTTCACGCTGATCCAGGCTACACTACCAGGGCATGGCATCTAAAAAGGCATAGCAATCCCTCTTCAGCAAAATAAACAATGAAATCATAGTCTTTTGTCTAAAGAAGGATTATTTCTCATCACTGCAGGGATTATTCGGTTATTTATAAAGCTTTTGGATTTTAGTATTATTTCTACCTGGATAAAGTTCTTCTAGGAATCGGTCATATATAAATTTGTTGTTTATAGAATATATATCTTTAAATATTTCAAATAAATCCTTTTTCCAATGAAAAGAAGCTCTAGGCGCTGGAAAAAAAAGCAGCAGATGAGATGGAAATGGCAGCGCAAGAGGATGAAAAAAGAAAGAAGATTAAGAAAGCAGCATAGAGCGACTTAAAAATATTTGAAAATGTAGGGGTGGTGATAAGAATCTCAATGATGCAGGATATCTCAAAAACTGACCCTGAAATTTATTCTTTGTTGAAAAAAGAATTGGAGAGACAGCAGTTTGGTTTGGAAATGATTCCTTCTGAAAATAATGTAAGCAAAGCTGTAATGCAGGCAATGGGCTCTGTTCTGACAAATAAATATTCTGAAGGCTATCCTAAAAAAAGATATTATGGCGGCAATCAATTTATTGATGAAGTTGAATTGATTGCAATAGAAAGGACAAAAAAAATATTCAATGTTGTTCATGCAAATGTGCAGCCTTATTCTGGAAGTCCCGCGAATTTTGCTGTTTATATGGCAGTTTGTCAGCCGAATGATACAATAATGGGGTTGCATTTGCCGGATGGTGGTCATCTGACCCATGGATTTAAGGCAAGCTGTACAGGACAATTGTTTAATTCTGTGCCGTATCACGTCAAAAAAGATGGATATATTGATTTGGAAGAATTTGAAAGGTTGGCTATTGAGCACAAACCAAAATTAATTTGGGTAGGTTTTACTGCATACCCAAGAGAATTTCCATTTGAGGAATTTGGAAAGATTGCAGATAAAGTAGGAGCTTATCTTGCCGCTGATATAGCCCATATTTCCGGATTAGTTGCTGCTGGCGTACATAAAAGCCCTTCTGCTTATGCCCATATTATTACAACTACAACACACAAAACATTTAGAGGACCTCGGGGAGGCATAATAATGGTAACTCAGAAAGGCCTTGACAAAGATCCTGAGCTTCCTGCAAAAATTGACAAAGTTGTTTTTCCTGGCCTGCAAGGCGGTCCACATGACCACACAACTGCAGCAATTGCAGTGGCTTTGAAAGAGATGATGCAGCCAGAATTCAAAAAATATTGCGAGCAGATCGTCAAAAACTCAAGAGCGCTTGCAAAATCATTGATGGATAATGGAATAAAAGTTGTTACAAACGGCACAGACAATCATCTTTTACTAGTCGATTTAACTCCTTTTGGCAAGGGAAATGGAATTTTTGCACAAGATGCTTTAGATGAAGCAAATATAACTCTCAACAAGAATACAATTCCAGCTGATCCTTCATCTCCATTTTATCCAAGCGGCGTAAGGATGGGAACTCCTTCATTGACTACAAGAGGAATGAAAGAAAAAGACATGGAGCAGATTGGGAAATGGATTTCTGAAATTATTAAGGAAATTGCAAAATACGAGCTGCCAGAAGACAAAAAAGAAATCAATAATTACCTGAAAAAATTCAGGGAAGAAATAAAGCAGAACAAAAAAATTCATGAAATAAAAAATAATGTTGTTGAATTGTGCAAGAAATTCCCTTTGTATCCTGATTTTGATGTGTTGGGATAGAAATTCAAAATAGATTAACAATAACGATTGAAACCCATTAACGATTGAAAAAATAAAATTAACGGAAACTTCCTGCGCTGCAAGGAATAAGAAGAAACCTGTTTGATAATTCGTTTCGTTTAATGCTTAGGCGAGGCGGATCGACTGTGCACCTAAGAATTATCCAAGAAAATTACTTGTCGTTGCCGCCGAGCACTAAAATTTGCCGAAGGCGGATTGAAAATTTTTAAAAGTGTATCATAAACAAATTCAAAATGCCATACAAAATCATAGACGGAAACAAAATTGCGAAAAGCATTCTTGAAAATATAAAAAATAAAGTTAAAAATATGAAAGAAAAGCCTGGCCTTGCTCTTGTAATTGTCGGCAATAATCCTGCTTCTGAAGTTTATGTCAATTTCAAGGAAAAAGACTCAAAAGAAGCTGGTTTCTATTGCGAAAGATATAATCTAGAAGAAAAAATAAGTGAAATGGATTTGCTTAATTTATTGAACCAATTAAACAATAATCCTAAAATCCATGGAATCTTGGTTCAATTGCCGTTGCCAAAGCATATTGACGAGAAATTGATAACGGATTCAATATTGCCTCACAAAGATGTTGACGGGTTTACATCATTGAATCTTGGAAATCTTCTTTCTGAAAAAACAATTTTGGCTCCGGCAACTGCAAAAGCAGTAATTCACTTAATTGAATCAACAGGAATAAAAATTGAGGGAAAAAATGCAGTTGTTGTTGGTAGAAGCAACATAGTAGGAAAGCCAGTTGCCTTGATGTTACTTGAGGAAAATGCAACTGTTACTATATGCCATTCAAAAACAAAAAATCTTGCAGAATACACAAAAAAAGCAGATATTCTTGTTGTTGCAGTAGGAAAACCAGGTTTGATAACAAAAGAAATGGTGAAAGAAGGCGCTGTTGTCATTGATGTTGGAATAAATAGGATTGGAAACAAATTAATTGGTGATGTTGATTTTGAAAACGTAAAAGAAATTGCAGGCTTCATTACTCCAGTTCCCGGTGGCGTAGGGCCGATGACAAGGACAATGCTGATGGAGAATACTTTGAAGGCAATGGAATTGCAAAGTAAAGTTTTAAACAAGTAAGTTTCTTCAACAAATTAATAAATATTAAAAAATTAGTTTCCAAAATGCTCCAAACCCTTGAACTTCAAGTGGTAGAAACAAAACAGGAAACTCCAACAGTCAAAAGCATAAAATTAGAAAAAAATAATTTTGATTACAAGCCAGGGCAATATGCAATGATGGTGCTTCAAACTGGTGATGATGAGAATGTCCGTTCATTGTCAATTGCTTCATCTCCAACAGAAAATTTCTTGCTGTTTTCCACAAAAATATCAGAAAGCTCATTCAAGAAAAAATTTAATTCTTTGCAAACAGGCGACAAAACAAAAATAAAAGGCCCAATGGGAATTTTTGTTCTTGATGAAAGTGCAAAAAATATTGTATTTCTTGGCGGCGGAATTGGAATAACGCCATTTAGAAATATGATTAAATATGCAACAGACAAAAAATTGCCAATAAAACTGACTTTGCTCTACTCAAACAGAACATCTGATGAAATCTGCTATAAAGACGAATGGCCTCAATTTGAAAAACAAAATCCAAATTTAAAAGTTGTGAACACAATAACTGATGACCCGAATTGGAATGGAAGAAAAGGAAGAATTGATGGAAAAATGATAAGAGAATTCGCAGCTGACTTTAATAACACTTTATTTTATATCTGTGGCCCGCCAGGAATGGTTGATGGATTGTCACAGTTGCTAAAAACAATGAACGTGCCTCAGCAAAATGTCAAGATTGAGAAGTTTGTAGGGTATTGAAGAAAGTTCGTGAAACGTACAATATTTCACGAGGTTTTTTCCCTCCAAAATTTTCCCTCGTGAGCAAATTTCGGCAACCCATGAAATTTGCGATAGAGCTGGAAAAAAATTAAGTTGAGTGGAGCGAAGCTACGAAGTGGCGAGCGGAACGAACCGTTTAATATGTGTTAGGCGAGTGAGCCTACAAAGTGGGCGAACCAGCGAACGTAGTGAGCGTGACATTTCAATTTTCCGATTTTTTATTCTTCCTGTACATTTTGAAGAAATGTTCCTTTAGGCTATGCGTATAATCCTACGTTATACGTTCTGCTTTGCAGTTCGTATTCACAGGATTATGCGTAAGGAAGAAAGCTATATTGATTTTTAAAAGTTGCTATATCTATTACTACCACCAAATTAGTACTTGATATTCAAATTAATATTAAACAGAGCAAAAATTATATAGTAGTTTGTAATACTTTATGAGAAATGAGGAAAAACTCCGCCGTCTGGGAAGTTGGAGTAATTTTATTAATAATTCTAACAATTTTGAGTAGCTGTACGGATAGAATTACTTCAAGAAGTTTACTGGAATGTGATAACATTCAAAATCAACAGAGACAAGACGAATGCTATGATGATTTGGCCTATGAAAGGCAAGATGCTGCTATTTGCGGCAAAATACAAAATCTGGATACGCAAGCTGTGTGTTATAACTTCATAGCTGATAAAAAACAAGATATTCAATTTTGCCAGAAAATTAATAATTTCGATATTAAAGAAAGCTGTATTAGTGATATAGCGGTATTGAAACTAGACCTATCAATTTGTGATGATATTCAAACTGAAGATATTAGATACTTTTGTTATAATGAGCTAGCTAAAACAAAAAAAGATCTAAATATATGTGAGAAAATAAAAAAAGAAGACTATAAATATGGTTGTTATTCTCAATTGGCAGAATTAGAAAAAGACGTGGGAATCTGTGAATCAAAAATATCTCAAAATGAAAATGCTAGAGAGGGATGCTATTCAAGAGTCGCTTTTGGAAAAGGAGACTTACAACTTTGTGAGAGGATTAAAAATAGAAATATCAAGGATAGCTGTTATGGTAATGTAGCTACAGTAAAAGAAGACATTAAGATATGCGAAAAGATTCAAAATCAAAGCACTAAAGATATCTGCTACTCTAACATGGCTTCATTCCAACCAAAAATTACAGTATGTGAAAAAATACAAAATCAAGGACATAAAGATACTTGTTATCATAATATTAATTTAGATATTCAAGATATTTCCATCTGTGAAAAAATTCAAGAACAAGAAATTAAAGATGACTGTTACAATCAATTAGCTGAGAATAAGAAAGATGTTTCTATTTGTGACGAAATTCAAGACAAAAATACAAAGGATTATTGTTACAGTGGATTCAATAATTAACTATCTATCCTATACTGTTGCTCTTTCCTTAGAAATAAAAAGCTTCGCTCTTTGTCGTTACTAATTTCCAGCCCCGATTCCTTCTAATACAATATAAAGTGCAAAGCACCATAATAGAGTGTGCCCCTAATATCGTCGTCAGCCCCCGAAAAAATTAGTGTAATATTATGTTAAACCCTTGCTTTTTTCAAGAAAAAAATCTCCGTGGCGTTCGGCGAGACAAAAATTTCAAGGATTAAGCAATAAGACATCAAAATCCGCAGAAATTTTTGGCGAGTAGGACAAGCTTTTCGACTTTATAGTTTAGTTGTGTAAGGAGAAAAGTTGTCCGTCGAACCGCCAAGGAGGAGATTTTTTTAAAATCATGATAATGATGGAAAAAGTGCGTGTGCATAGCACACCCAGGAAAATTGAAATGTTCTTGCCTAACACCAGTTTCACGAACTTTTCTATTAATCATCCTTTTCTTTCTATATAGTAAACAATCCCTTTTTAAACAAATAAAAACCTTTAAATATTACACTCTAATTTTCTCCATAAAGGGGGTGCGCATGCTTAGGCTTGGAATTTTGGCATCGACAAAAGGCACAGATATGCAGGCTATAATTGATGCTATAAACTCAAAAAAGATTAACGCTGTTATTTCTGTTGTTATAAGCAATAAAGCAAATGCCTATGCTCTGGAAAGGGCCAAAAAATATGGCATAAAAGTTGTCTTCATAGACCAGAAAAACAAGACAAGGGAGGAATTTGACAAAGAGGTTTCAAAGATTCTTGACGCAAACAAAGTTGATTTAATTTTACTAATAGGCTACATGCGAATTTTAAGCTCGTGGTTTGTGAGCAGATACAAAAACAAAATCATGAACATTCATCCTAGCTTATTGCCAAAATATGCTGGCTCTATGGATTTGGATGTTCATGCAGAAGTCCTGAAAAAAAAGGAAAAAGTAACAGGAGCAACACTTCATTTTGTTGATGAAAATCTAGACGCAGGTCCGATCATCATGCAAAAAGAAGTTCAAATAGAAGAAAATGAAACGCCTGAGACACTAAAACAAAAAGTACAGGAAGCAGAGCAAGAAATAATAGTTAAAGCAATTGATTTATACAGTAAAGGTAAAATGAGACTAAAAGGAAACAAGGTAATAATAAATGACTGAGCAAATATCCATCAAACAACAATCAATTGAGTGGTATAAAAATAACAAATTGATTATTGGAGCTGTGCTTGTAGTATTGAGCTTTATACTTGGCTTTTATGGAAAAGTGCTGATAATAGTAAAATTCTATGAGCCTATACAGCTGATAACTGGCTTGTCAATATACGCCTTTAGTTTTATTCTTCTATTTATAGGCATACTTATTGTTGGATGGCAAACTGTTAAGCTGATCCAAGATAGGATACACCATCATGTTAAAACAACTGTCAAGAAAACGTTTCATCATGCGAAAAAACTTCCTAAGAGAGCAACACACTACACAAAAGAACTGCACAAAAAAAGCATAAGCAAGCTAAAAGAAACATCAAAAAAAATCGCTAATAAAATAAGATGATAAAAACAGCTTTGATTTCAGTTTCAGATAAAAATGGAATTGTTGAATTTGCCAAAGAATTAAATAAATTAGGGATAAAAATAATCTCGACAGGCAATACAGCAAAACTATTGCAAAAAAATAAAATAAAAGTAATGCAAGCTTCTGAAGTCACAAAATTTCCAGAAATGCTTGGCGGCAGAGTCAAATCGGTGCATCCTAATATTTTTGCCGGCATTCTTGCGGACAGGAAAAATAAAAAGCATCTTAAAGAATTAAAAAAACAAAATATCGATTTGATAGATTTGGTTGTTGTGAATTTCTATCCTTTTGAAGAAACACTAAGAAAATGTTTAAAATTAAAAGAGGCTATAGAAAACATAGACATTGGGGGCCCTTCTCTGGTGAGGGCGGCTGCGAAAAATCATGAAAATGTTTTGGTTGTTGTCGATCCAAATGATTACAACGGCATTATTGAAAAAATAAAACATAAAAAAATAAATAAAGATTATCTAAAAAATTTGGCAGCAAAAGCGTTTTCTTACACAGCTCATTATGATTCATTGATAAATTCATATTTTAATAAAATAATAAAAAACAATTATCCAAAAGTGTTAAACTTGACTTTCAGAAAAATACAAAATTTAAGATATGGTGAGAATCCGCACCAGACAGCTGCATTTTACCAGGATATTTTTGTTGAGCACGGAAATGTTGCGACAGCAAAGCAATTGCAGGGAAAAGAATTGTCATATAATAATATATTAGATGTTGATGCTGCATTTGAATTGGTGAAAGAATTTGACAAGCCAACCGCCGCTGTAATAAAGCATACCAACCCAAGCGGAGTTGCAAGTGCTGATAAAATTGAAGGCGCTTATAAAAGAGCTTATGAGGCAGATCCAAAATCTGCATTTGGTAGTGTTATCGCCCTTAATAGGAATTGTAATTTGGAAACTGCAAAATACATGAAGCATTTGTTTATCGAAGTTGTCATTTGCCCAAAATTTGACAAAGAAGCTCTTGTAATTCTAAGGAAGAAGAAAAATTTGAGGTTGCTTGAAACACAAATAATAAGAAAAACAAAAACAAGATTTGACGTAAGAACTGTAACAGGAGGTTTACTAGCTCAAACTTGCTATTGCCAAGAATTAACTCAAAAAAATCTTAAAGCTGTCACAAAAAGAAAGCCAACAAAAGATGAATTTAAGTCATTAATTTTCGCATGGAAAGTAAACAAGCATGTCAAATCAAATTCAGTTGTTTTTGTCAAGAATGATGAAACTGTTGGAATTGGTGCTGGGCAAATGTCAAGGGTTGATGCAGTTGATTTGGCAGTCATGAAAAACGGCGACAAGATAAAAGGAAGTGTTATGAGCTCTGATGCTTTCTTTCCATTTAGAGATGGAGTTGATCAAGCAGCAAAAGCAGGAGTTACAGCAATAATCCAGCCAGGCGGCTCAATAAGAGATGAAGAGGTAATTGCTGCTGCAAACGATCACAATATTGCTATGGTATTTACTGGGATAAGATTGTTTAAGCATTAAGTTTAAATACATATTATTAAAAGAATAAATGAGGTGAATCCTTATGGCACAACCTGTGATAAATTATCTGGCTGTTGTAGCAGCAGCTGTTGCTTCTATTGTTTTAGGATTTTTATGGTATGGCCCTTTGTTTGGCAAGCAATGGATGAAGTTGATGAATTTTGACATGTCGGTAAATCGCAAAGCGATTTCCGAGCATGCTCGAAAATCTTTGATTTTCGACAAGAAAAAACTGGAAGAGGCAAAGAAAAAAGGCATGACTCAAACTTATGTTTTGATGACAGTAAGCACTTTGGTTATGTCCTACATTCTAGCGCATTTTGTTGATTATCTTGATGCAATTGACGTTACAGGCGCTTTGCAGGCAGCTTTCTGGCTCTGGCTCGGATTTATAGCAACAATAATGCTCGGCATGGTTCTATGGGAAAACAAGCCATGGAAACTGTATTTCATAAATGTTGCTTACCAACTGGTAAGTCTGGCTGTGATGGCTGTGATTTTGGCAGTTTGGGTTTAGAATTTTTTATTTTATTTTGATTAATTTTTGATATTGAAAAACAATCCTTATAAACTCTAAAGTTATTCTTTTTCTATGCTCTCCGAAGAACTGCAAAAAGAGATTTATTTTCCTTATGCTAAAGTAAGAGATATTCAAAACACTATGATTTCTGATGTCTATAATGCAATTAAAGATAAAAAACACATAATAATGCATGCTCCTACTGGAATTGGAAAAACAATTTCTGCTTTGGCTCCTGTTCTGCCTTTTGCTATGAAAAACAACCTAACAATTTTCTTTCTAACATCAAGGCAGACACAGCACAAGATTGTAGTTGATACTTTAAGGCAAATCAAGGATAAATTCAATATTAGCTTTGACGTTGCTGACTTGATAGGAAAAAAAGGAATGTGCCTGCAGAACGGAGTTGAAGGCATGGGAAATGGTTATTTCCATGAATTTTGTAAATCGTTAAGAGATAAGGACGAATGTGAATTTTATCTGAAGACAAGGCAAAAGAATGGCACGGCAACTTTTGAGGCAAAGATAGCGCTTGAAGATATAAAGCAGAAAAACCCATGCCATGTTCAGGAATTCATAGAAACAGGTAGAAAGAATTCAATGTGCCCCTATGAGCTGGCGATGCTTAATGCAACTACGGCAAAAGTAATTATTGCAGATTACTATTATATGTTCAGCCGCACAATAAGGGAAGGATTTCTGATGAAGATAAACAAAGATCTAAAAGATATTATTCTTGTAGTTGACGAGGCACATAACCTTCCAAGAAGAATAAGGGAATCATTAAGCCAGGAGACTTCCAGCAATATTATAGAATTCGCAAAAAAAGAGGCGATGAAATATGGATATAAGGAAACATTCGATAATCTTGAGATGATAGAAAATGCCTTGTTTGAAATTTCAAGGGGGCTGATAGAAAAAGAGGAGGTAATCAGCAAAAATAAGTTCGTTGAAGCTGTAAATGAAAAGAAAAGTTATGATGGGATTATAGCGGAGCTTGTCTTTATAGGCGAAGATATTCGGGAAAAGCAGAAAAGAAGCTTTGTCCTGGGCGTTGCAAAATTTTTGGAAGCATGGCTCGGCTCTGATATCGGATACGGAAGGATACTGACCAAAGAGATAATTGAAGGAAAACTTAAAGTCGCTTTATCGTACAGGTGCCTTGACCCGTCTCTTGCAGCTAAAGAGGTTATTGACCAAAGCTATTCCACAATCTTGATGTCCGGAACTTTGACTCCAACTTCGATGTATCGTGATTTGCTTGGATTTAAGGAAAATGTTATAGAAAAAGAGTACAAAAGTCCTTTTCCAAAAAAGAACAGATTAAACTTAATAATTCCAAAAACAACGACAAAGTTTGTTGAAAGAAACAGCAAACAGTTTGCAGAAATAGGGAAAGTTTGTGGGGATATAGTTAATTTGGTTGATGGAAACTCTGCAATCTTCTTCCCAAGCTATGAATTGATGTATAACATTGGAGAATTTCTAGGCAAAGAAACTGAAAAGCCGATTTTTACTGAAAAATCATCAATGACTAAGCAGGAAAAGGAATTGCTATTATCAAATTTCCGAAACCATAAATCAAATGGAGCCATACTTTTAGGCACTTCAACTGGCTCTTTTGGCGAAGGGATAGATTTGCCTGGAGTATTGCAGGCAGTAATAATAGTGGGATTGCCTTTGAATAAGCCCGATATTGAAGCCAAACTATTGATAGAATACTATGACGACAAATTCGGAAAAGGCTTTGAGTACGGATATGTTCTGCCTGCCATAACTAAGTGCTTGCAAAATGCGGGAAGATGTATAAGAAGCGAGACAGATAAAGGAGCTATTATATTTCTCGATGAAAGGTATGTCTGGCAGAATTATTACCAGTGCTTTCCTGATGATTGGGATATGGAAGTTGAGATGGATTATTTGGGTGTTTTGAAGGATTTTATAGATAAAAAATAGAAAGTTATTTATATTAGTTATACTGTATAATTATACGAGTGATACACATGATAGAGCATGAAACAAGACTTAAGGCATGGGGAAATTCTGTAGGGGTTGTTATACCTAAAGAAGATATAAAGAAGGAAGGCTTACATGTTGACCAAAAAGTCAAAGTGGTTATTACACCAGTTAAGACTCTAAAAGTGAAAGATATATTTGGGAAACTTAAATTGAAAAGAAGCACAAAAGAGCTTCTAAAGGAAGTTGATGAAGAATTAGATAGCAAATTCTTTTAAAAATGAAATATTTTTTTGACACTTATGCTATAGTGGAGATAATTGAAGAGAACAAGAATTATGAGAGATACAAAGAAGAGGACATAATAACTTCAATTCTTAACGTCGGAGAATTATACTATTCATTGTTGAAGGAAAAGGACGAAAAAACAGCAGAGTCATGGCATGAAAAACTTAAACAGAGTGCTTTACTGATAGATGCTGAAATTATAAAAAAGGCAATGAAATTCAGATTTGAAAATAAGAACAAAAAATTCTCATTCATAGACTGTGTTGGTTATATTATTGCCAAAGAAAGAGGCTTAAGATTTCTAACTGGCGATGAAGGATTCAAAGATATGGAAAATGTTGAGTTTGTGAAGTAAAAATTTTCAGTGCTTTCCTGATGATTGGAATATGGAAACTGAAATAAATTACATTGATACCCTAAAGAAATTTTTGAACAAATCTATCTAGATCCTGTAACGACTCTTTGTGTCTCAGCTACCGCATTGTACACATTTTCTGGATTGAATGGCATATGCCTTCAAATCTTTTTAGTCTGTCTCTTAATTGATCTGGAACACTCAATGGGTAACCAATATGTATTATTGGAGGTTTTCTGATTGGTGAGAAAGCAGTTATGCCTCCTCTAGTGTTTATTTCCACGTGTTGTTCATATCTATCTGGATTTCTTAGTATAATTCTTGCTCCTTTTGGTCCATATACACTCTTTCCAGAAGTGGGTATTACCATGTATTTTATAGACACACCATCTAAGCGAACTGTTCTTTCAAAAATAGGCAATACACTTGCTGCCTTTCTTTGAGCTTCAGTGAGAGAGCTGTCATTTTCAAGAATTGTGAGCAGCACTTCTTCAGTAGTTTTAAATATTTGAGGGATTGCCTTGTCTCTTGCCAGAAACGGATTAACCCTGGCATAACTACTTGCGCTTGCGTCATCTGCATCAGAATGCCTTTTTAAATTTGGGCTCCATAAACTCTCTCCCCAAATACAATTCCAAAGTCCGCTTTCAGACTCTCCATAAGCCTGTTTTCCAAATCTAAAAGTGCCATTCTACTCTAAGTAATACTATTTGATTTAAAAAGTTATATTTTAATCTCTAACAAATAATCAATATACATTTCTCTATACTAGCATACAAAATCGAAACATTTAAATACAGGTAATGCTTTCTGTATTAAATGGTTATCCTCTTTGATAGGTTTAACCTACCTGAAGATATATATGAAGTGATTTTTGCGACAAAGCAACAAATAATTGTTGCCAAACTGCTTATTGAGATGATGAAAGATAATGGTGGTGAAATAGGCAAGACAGAGATGTCTTTGTTCGCAACCAAGCTTCATGAAGGCAACTTAATAACGGATTTGATAGAGGAACCGCCGTACAAGGGCAAAAAAGTAAAGGTTTCATACAACAAAAGGCAATTTTACGACAGAATTTTGACCCCAATGAAAAGCATGGGGCTTATCGATTACGATCTTTACAAGAAAACCTACAAGATTTCAGACAAATTAAACAAGGATTTGCAGCACATAGGTTTGCTGTGGATAAGAGAGATGCGCAAGCCAGCAAAATCGCTTGTAAGGTAGTTTGATTAGAATAATGTAATAAATAGGCGAGCCGAGCGATGTGGCAATCGGAGCGAGGCGAGCTCAAATTTTTGCGACGAAGTCGCGGATTGATAATTTAATTTAAAGAAATCAAATATCAAAACAAAGAGGTGTTAAATAAGTAAATAAAGTAATTCTCTTCATTGGCCCCCTTACCGATTTCTTCTCAAACCACCCCCACGTATAAAAATCATGAGGGGGCCAAACCCTTTATACCAAAAAGAGGTGATAAAAAGGGTTTCAACAGCACATCCACATCTCATAAAATGGGGAAAGGACGCTTTTGAAAGAGGTTATTCTTTAGAAAATATTGAGAATTATCTCATAAAAAGAGGTATGCGAAAGCATGAGGCTTTGCAGGCTCTTCATGAAATAACGTCTTTTGAGCATAAGATACATCAAGAGGCAGAGAATATAAGAAGAGAGCTAATAAGCATACCAATTTTGCTCATTATTATTCTATTTGGATTAATTTTCCTTTACCTTTTTGGCGTCTTTAAGGTGAAATAAAATGGAAAAAGGGTTGTCACATAAGGATCTCGTAAAACTGGGATTGCACGAACAAGGCAGAGGCAGATCCTTAAACCAGATTGAGGCAGATTTTAAAAAGCATGGAGTTGAGAGAAGCGAATCTATGAAAGCATTAAAAACTGTTGATTACCTCAAGAAAAGGGAAGAGCGCATGGCAAAGAAAGAGGAAGCTTCAAAACAATCAGCAACTACGGGCTCTCAGCAAGCAGCACAGCCAGCAGCTAAAAAATCATCATTTTGGTTTTGGCTGATTTTATTGATGTTAATAGGCATTGGAATATACCTCTATTTTTCTGGAACATTAAATTTTGACTTCTTGTATGGAATATTAAACCGATAATTTTTAATAATCATTTTTTAAGCTTCTTCTTATGTTTGATTTAAACAAGCTAAAAGAGGAGCAGTTTAAGCTTGCTAAGAAAATAGTATTAAAAGACTCCTTTGAGAATCTTGAGCTTGTTGCTGGAGTTGACTGCGCCTACGCTAAAGATGATGTTGTTGCAGCAATAGTGGCTTGCGACCACAAAACCATGGAGCAAAAAGACAAAGCTTTTTCTGTAATGAAAATCAAAGTTCCTTATCTTGCTGGATTTCTAGCTTACAGGGAAGGTCCTGCAATATCAGAAGCTTTTGTAAAGTTTGCAACCAAGCCAGATATCATGATATTTGATGGCCATGGAACACTACATCCAAGAAGATGCGGATTAGCAAGCCATATGGGAGTTATATTAGACATTCCTTCTATTGGTGTTGCTAAACAATTGCTTGTTGGAGAAATAAAGGATAATAAAGTCTACATCGATAATGAATTAAGAGGAGAAGTAGTAGTAACGAGAGAGCATGCAAAGCCCATATACATAAGTCCTGGACACAAAATAAGTTTGAAAACAAGCATAGAGATTGTGAAGAACTGCATGAGATTTCCCCACAAGCTGCCAGAGCCATTGCATTTGGCTCATAGGTATGCTAACGAAATTGTTGATAAGTTTATTAAAGGCGAATTGAAAATTGATGTTAAATAATAAATTGCATAATCAACAAACTTTTATAAAACGATAAGATTAATCTTTATGATTCGTCAGTTGTTCCGTGCCATTAATGGCACATTTTTGATGAAACTTTTTTCTAAAAAGTTTCTCGTCCTAAAGGGGCGAAACCCTTTGGGCCCATGGTCTAGTGGCTAGGATACGACCTTCACAAATTTTATTGAATGGGGTTGGGGTGCCGGTTCAATTCCGGCTGGGCCCACTTATTTTTCGTGCAATAGAAGATTGCACATTTTTGATGAAACTTTTTTCGTAAAAAAGTTTTTCGCCGTCAACTGGAGAGTCGGTTGGTTTAATTCTCCTTGGGCCCATTATTTCTTATATTTTATTTTAAGAATTAACTGGAATAAAACCACAATGCCAAAAATAACATTCATAACAAGAACTGGTTTAGAGGCAATTAAATAACCATAAATAACCCAGAATACAGTCCCAACAAATGTCGCAACAATCATCCAAATAGACAAATCAGCAACACTTTTTGTTTTATAAGACTTAATAACTTGAGGAATAAAACTAATCATGATAAAGATACCGCCAAGGTAGCCCATAATCTCTTGGATTGGCATAAACTAAATCCCCAAAGCCATCCTCGCTTCTTCAGTCATCTTGTCTGGTCCCCAGACTGGATTAAAGGTTATCTCTACATCAACTTCTGTAACCCCAGAAATTGCAGAAACCTGTCTTCTAACATCATCTAGCAAAGCAGGCCCATACGGGCACATAGGGCTTGTAAAAGTCATCAAAATCTTTACTTTATTGCCTTCAACTTCAACATTATAGACTAAGCCAAGGCTCCATATATCAAGCTGTATCTCTGGATCTTGAACTTTCTTCAAAACCTCGATTACATCTTCTTTTGTGACCATAACTATAGCAATCTTTTTATGCTATAAAAATGTTTTTATTAGATGGTCGCATTGAAAAGTTCATCAAGCAAGGCTTTTAGCCTTGCCCACAGGTTGCGACATAATAC
>Ga0213870_1000701_pt1 | contig 15647 bp, 20 predicted proteins | sample WICALVC2017_Meta_FD_160119 | JGI IMG/M metagenome (GOLD analysis project Ga0213870, IMG submission 160119) | Freshwater microbial communities from subterranean cave lake in Wind Cave National Park, South Dakota, United States - WICALVC2017 | ecosystem: Environmental > Aquatic > Deep subsurface >... | reverse complement strand
TTATGGAGGGAGTATTCTACGGAATAGTCGGAGCGTTTACAGGCTGGGTTGTTGCTACGGCAGCGCTATTTGCAGCGACTCCGTTTTTAACGGATTTCTTAAAAGGAATTCCTATCTTGCCGGTTTCCATTATATTTCTTCTGGGGCTTCTTGTTGCAGAATTAATATTGGCGTCATTTCTAGGAGCGTTTGCAAGTTATCTTGCGGTTTTGCGATATCTTAAATGATATGACTTATGAAAAAATTCTTATTACTAATCTTCTTAAGTTTAATATTATTCTTCTTTAGCATTTCAAGTGTCCAGGCATTAGAGTGCGAGGACATATCTGACCTCATACAAAAAATACAATGTCTTAATACTAAGATTAGGGATCTCCAAGGCCAGAAGAGAACCTTATCATCGCAGATTGCTGTAATGGATAGCCAGATAAGGCTTACGGAAGCAAGAATTTTGGCAACACAGCGGGAAATTGCAGACCTTGCTTTGGATATAGATACAGCCAATGACAAGATAGATACTCTTGAAGAGGCATTGGACGGATTAACAAAAATTCTTCTAAATAGAATCGTAGCAACTTACCAAATTGGAAGGGCCCAGCCGGTTGAAATACTTTTTTCATCCACAAGCGCCTCGAGCTTCCTCTCAAGACTAAACTACTTAAGAATTGCGCAGGCGCACGATAAACAGATTATTTATCAAACCCAGCAAGCAAAAAGCGATTATACAAATCAAAAAGATATTTTTGAAGCTAAGAAAAAAAGGGCGGAAACATTAAAGGCATCTTTAGATAGGTTTACCGCTCAGCTTGCTCAAGAAAAGAGCACGAAGCAAGCATTATTGGAGGTAACAAAAAATGATGAAACAACATACCAAAAATTGTTGAATGATGCACTCTCTATTCAACGTGCACTTGCTAATGTTGGTGCTAAAATTGGTAATGTTAATAGGGGAGATCTAATTGCCTCAGCTGGAAATACAGGATGTTCTACAGGCTCGCATCTTCACTTTGAAGTTTACGAGAGAGCTAAGATTAAGGAAGGAAGAGTTGTTGATAAAGACACAGAGGAGCCCATATTATTTAAAATATCCGATCATTTAGTTAATCCGTTAAACTACATTGATAGTGGACAATTCAGTCATCCTTTGCCGGGGAGTGTTATTACAGCTACTTTTATGCAGCAATACTTCCTAGGTTCTCATACAGGTGTTGATTATGCATACCTTTTCAGCGATCGTCCAACAAATGGTCAACCAATATATGCTGCGGAAAAGGGAGTCGCATATCTTGCGCAGGACTCACAATTGTGCGGAGGATTTGAAAAAAACGGTGTTGGAAAGGGAGTAGTAATAGATCATGAAAACGGACTAGTTACTCTCTATTGGCATATACAATAGAGCGTGAATAATGTTTAAAAAAATATTATTTCTAATTTTCCTCCTTTTCTTCCTTTTCCCCCAAAAAACTTTTGCAGTTAGTATAACTATAAATAATCATCCTTCCACAATATCGACAGAACCTTTTACGATTGATGTCTCTATATCCAAGGAAGCAGAAACAGGAACAAATTATCTTAGAGCAGATCTTTTTAAAGAAGGAACAACTAACTATTTTGGAGAAACATATAATGGAACTACATGGTACGGAGGATCTGATGGTAAACAATATTTTTCTATTGAGGTTCAATCAGGGGCGACTGCTTCAGCAACTTTTCAAGCAAGAGTAGGGAGTCCTACGACGTCTAAATACAGTGGCCCAGGGGATTATAAGTTAAGAGTAAGAAGATATACAAAATCAGGAAATCCGGCATCCGGCGATACTCAAACTCCAGTTAGTATTAACATTAGCTTGTCTACTCCAACACCCACTCCAACTCCGACTCCCACGCCTTCTCCAACTCCATCTCCAACAAAAACGCCTATCCCTAAGTCTCCGACGCCTACTCCAATTGCAACTTCAATCTCGGTATCTTTAACCGACGATGAGGAAGTTACGGAAAGTTCGGTGCTTTCGGAGACTACGCCCAGTTCAAAATTAGAAACCAATGAACCTAAGCCGTCTCCGGTAGAAACACAAGTTGCTGCCGAGAATAATTTTCAGAAAATTTTAATAGGAGTAGGTATACTGTTTATTATTAGTTCGGGGTTTTATCTTTTTAGGTCTTTGAAGAAAAATGAATGAGGAAGTTTTTATAACGGAAAGCAGCGAGGAAACACAAAAAATTGCTGAAAAAATTGTCTCGCGAAGCGAGATCCTGCTTCGCAGGACAGAAGGTCCAATAATCTTCGCACTCTTCGGAGAACTCGGTAGTGGGAAAACAACTTTTGTCCAAGGATTGGCGAGAGGTTTGGGAATTGAAAGAAGAATAATTTCTCCGACTTTTATAATACTTCGCACATATCCTTTAAAAGATAAAAATTTTTATCATGTTGATTTATATAGAATCGAAAGCGAAAAAGAAATTGATGGATTAGGACTTGAAGAGATTCTAAAATCAAAGAAAGATATTATTGCAGTTGAATGGGCGGAAAAAATTCAAAACATTCTGCCCGATAAAAGAATTAATATATTCTTTGCCAATCTAGGGGGAGATAAAAGAAAGATAACAATATGGAAGAGATAGAAAAAGCTGTTGAGATTTTAAACAAAGGCGGAATTGTTATTTTTCCAACAGACACTGCATTCGGCATTGGATGCAGGATTGATAACAAAGAAGCAATCGAAAAACTTTTTAACACTTTAAAAAGATCAAAAGATATGGCAATGCCAGTCCTTGTTGATTCAATAGAAATGGCACAAGAATATCTAGAACCGATTCAGGCTGATGTTCAGGATTTAATGAAAAAATATTGGCCCGGAGCTTTAACGGTTGTTTATCCTTGTAGGTTTGAAAAAGTTCCAAGTCTTGTCCGCGGCGGCGGACAAACATTAGGTGTAAGAACTCCAAATAATGAGATAATTCTAGAAATTATTAAAAAGGTTGGAGTTCCGATTTTAGGTACTTCGGCGAATTTTCATGGAGACAAAACTCCGTACGAATACTCCGATTTGTCTCCAGAACTTTTAAAATTGGCTGATTTTGTAGTTCCCGGAGAAACAACTATTAAAGAACAATCAACCGTTATTGATTGTTCGGTGGAACCCTGGAAAGTTATAAGGCAAGGAGCAATTAAATTATGATAGTGCTTTATATCGATACTTCGGTTAGGGAAGAGATTAAAGTTGGAATTGATATAGACGGAAAGCTTTATGAGAAAAGAGCTAAGAATCTTAAATCCCAAGAAACTTTGCCCCTTATTGAAAAATTGTTAAAGGAAAAGAAAATAAAACTCAATCAAATAAATGAAATTAAAGTTAATACGGGCCCCGGTTCATTCACAGGTCTTAGAGTTGGAGTAGCAATTGCTAATGCATTAGGATTTAGCCTTAAAATTCCTGTTAATGGAAAAAAAGTTGGAGAATATGTATCTCCGATATATACTAAATAGTAGATGAACTTCCGACATTTTTTTATACCTCATATATCAAATAACTTTCGGGCGAAACTATTGCACCATCAAATTTTAAGCGTATTTGTATTAGGTCTTTTTTTAGGAGGATTTCTGCTCTCGTACTTTTCTTCCGTATTTCCTGCCGTTTTAGGACAGGCAATAGATATATCGGTTGAAAAGTTAGTTGAGTTCACTAATAAAAAAAGAATAGAGAATGGGGAAATACCACTTAAATTCAACGATAAACTTTCTTACGCTGCTAGCTTAAAAGCAGAAGATATGTTCGAAGACGATTACTGGGCGCACAATTCACCAAACGGCAGAACTCCCTGGGCTTTTATTAAAAATTCAGGATATACCTATGTTTACGCAGGAGAGAACTTGGCAAGAGGATTTACCGATTCGGAGGACGTGGTAAATGCTTGGATGGCAAGCGAGTCACACAGAAACAATCTTTTATCGGATAATTACGAAGATATAGGATTTGCGGTTAAAAAAGGGAAATTAAAAGGAGAGGAGACTGTTTTAATTGTTCAGATGTTTGGGAGTACAACTCTTTCTCCCGGCAGAGCTACTGCCGCCGTTTCAACTCCTTCCGAAGGTGAACTGGTTTTGGTAAAATCGGAGGATATAAAAACTAGTCCCTTAATCGACACTAAGATTTTATCGGCAAGTCTTTCGCAGAGTATAGTGATTTTATTTATAGTAGTTTTATTAGTAGATATGATAGTTGTAAAAAAACAAAATATATTGCGTTTTGTCGGGCATAACGCCGACCATATTTTCTTTCTAACTTTAATTCTTTTGATTCTGGCAATTTTTACAAAAGGCTTTATTTTATGATGGATATTTTTAAAAATCATCTTGGACATTACATTTCTCTTTTTGCAGTTTTTGCAGCAGCTTTCTTTTTTATTGTATCTGTACCGGATAAGCAAACCCAGGTTCTTGTCGCTTCCTTCGCAGCTTTTTTCTACGTTTTTTGGGGAATACTTCACCATTTTATACACCATGATTTAAGTGCCAAAATTGTGGTAGAATATGTTCTCATCGGAAGTTTAGGACTAGCTTTGATTCTATTTTTATTAAAAGGAGGATTAATCTTTTAAAATATGAAGGGAGTAATTTTAGCAGGAGGATTGGGAACAAGACTATATCCTTTAACTCACGTAAGCAATAAACATCTTTTACCCGTTTATAATAAGCCAATGATTTTTTATCCGATCGAGACCTTGGCTCGAGCCGGAATAACAGAAGTTATGATTGTGACTTCGGGCCCCCATGTCGGCCATTTCTTAGGTGTTTTAAAAAATGGCAAAGAGTTTGGTCTTAGGCACTTAGAGTACGCTTATCAGGAAAAACCAGATGGTGGTATTGCCGATGCTTTATCTTTAGCAGAAGATTTTGCCGATGGCGGTAATATTACTGTTATTCTTGGAGACAATACCACAGATTCGGATATAAAAAAAGAGGTTGCAAGTTTTAAAAAAGGAGCCCTGGTTTTTCTTAAAGAGGTGCAGGATCCTTCACGCTTTGGCGTTCCTGTTTTTAATGACAAGAAAAAAATTGTAAAAATTGAAGAAAAACCAAAAGATCCCAAAAGCAACTTCGCGGTTACAGGCTTATACCTCTATGATTCCAAAGTTTTTGACTATATAAAAAAAATTAATCCATCGGGAAGGGAAGAACTAGAAATAACCGATGTAAATAATAAATATGTAGAGAATGGAGAGCTAGATTGGACAGAGCTTAGAGGTTACTGGAGCGATGCCGGAACATTTGACAGTCTTTTCCAAGCAGGTTCCTACTGGGCGAACAAGGTGAGAAAATGATTATCTGCAGATTTGAAAATGGCAAAGAAGCTAGACTACGGCACGTAACAACAGGTTCGATTATAAAAAACAATAAAAATCAGGTTCTTATATCGAGACGTTCTCCGGGACAATTGAACCCTAACAAGTTTACTCTTCCGGGAGGGTTTTTAGGCAGAGACGAAGACACTAAAGAAGGAAGTTTACGTGAGATATTTGAAGAAACAGGATTGCGTTGTAGGATACTTTACCTTTTTCATATAGTAGATACTCCTTTGAGACCTAAAGAAGATAGGCAGAATGTTGAACTTCGATATGTAGTTGAGGTAATTGGTGGAAAAGAAAAGATTACAAAAGAGGTTTCAGAGCTCAGATGGATTTCAGAGCATAATACTCCACCCGATGAAGAATTCGCTTTTGATCACAGAAAAACAATCGTAAAATATTTTGAGTACCTGAAGAATCCATTTCCATTACCCATTTTTAATTAAGGTTCAATTCTTGATATAATTCCATAATATGAAACTTCTTGTTGCAGGTGGCGCCGGTTTTATCGGTTCAAACTTCATCCACCACATGTTTTCCTCTTATAAGGATATTGAAGTCGTTAACTACGATAAACTAACTTATGCCGGGAATTTGGATAATCTTAAAAGCATAGAAAAAGATTCCCGTTATAATTTTGTCAAAGGCGACATAACAAACCTTGATAAGTTAAATGAGACTATTAAAAAATTCGACATTACTCACGTTATTAATTTTGCCGCGGAAACCCATGTTGACCGCTCAATTCATGGAGGCGCTAAGGAATTCGTTCTAACTAATACGCTTGGTGTCCAGATGATTTTAGATGCTGTAAGAGAAAATAATGTTGAGAAATTTGTAAATGTTTCAACGGATGAGGTATACGGCTCGTTAAAACTTTCGGAGGACAGAAAATTTACAGAAAAAACTCCTATTTGGCCAAACATGCCGTACGCCGCAGCAAAAGCAGGAGGGGATCTTATGTGCAACGCTTATTTTATGACGCATAAGACACCTGTTATTGTTACTCACTGTTCGAATAACTACGGACCTTATCAGTTTCCCGAAAAATTAATTCCGTTTTTTGTTTTCAAGCTATTAAAAGGGGAGAAAGTTCCGGTTTACGGGGACGGGCTGAATGTTAGGGATTGGATCCATGTAATGGATCATGCAAAAGCATTGGATTTGCTTTTGCGCAAAGGCACGCCCGGAGAAGTCTATAACATAGGAAGTGGTAACGAGAGAAGTAATCTGGAAGTCACAAAAATGATTCTTAAGATAATGGGATTTTCGGAGGATAGAATTGAATACGTAACAGACAGACCCGGTCATGACAGACGCTACGCGATTGATCCATCAAAAATAAGAGATCTCGGATGGAAGCCTCTCTATCCAAGGGAAAAATTCGAACAAGGACTTTCGGAAACTATCGAGTGGTATAAGAAAAACAAGGACTGGGTAGAAAATCTTTGGGCAAAAAAGAAAGATGAAATGAATAAATTCCAGGAAGGCTTGGACAGATCGGCAACTAAGCAAAAAGCAAGCGAAGATTTATGAAAAAGAAATTTGATTTTTTTACTCTCAAGATAAATGATAGTCCCGGAAAGCATACGCTAACTGTGGCCGAGCTTAAAGACTATATTGATTTTGACGTTGCGCGCATATACACAATTACAGATTTTAAGGTCAAAGAAACGGGGCAGCACTGCCATTATGAGGAAAAGGAATTCTTTATTGTTGTTCAGGGAGGAGCTACGGCAGTTATAGACAGAGGAAACGGACTTGAGGAGTTTCTTATGAAGCCGGGGTCTGCGATTTATGTTCCTAGCTATGTATGGCACGGTTTTAAGGATATTTCGCAAGACGCTATAATACTTGCTGCATCGTCCACAAATTATAGGCCCGACAGAAGTGATTATCTGGATAATTACGATGAGTATTTAAAAATTAGAGACAGCAAACTAAATGAATCCCGTTAGAAATCACAAATTAAAAATTGCTAATATGTTCAGACACTTAATATTTCTAACGGGATGAATGAAAATCCTCAAATTTTAATTACGGGCGCATCCGGTTTGGTAGGATCAAGAATTGTTGAACTTCTTACTAATTATAACTTCGAAGAATCCATCGTTGATATCACCGATAAAGACTCGATTATTGAGAAAATCAAAGATTCAAATGCCTCAATCGTTTTGCATTTGGCAGCAAAAACTGACGTTGATGGTTGCGAGAAGGACAAAGGCCAGGCAGAATCCGGCGATGCGTGGAAGATAAATGTTCTCGGCACAAAAAACATAGTGGACGGATGTTTGGGTAGCAGAAAAAAACTCATATACATATCGACCGATTTTATCTTTGATGGAGAGAAAAAAGATCCATATACGGAGGAAGATTTGGCGAATCCTGTCAATTGGTACGGAAGAACCAAATATGAAGGCGAGAAACTCGTTTTGAGTTCAAATCTTGATTTTATTATCGCAAGAATTGCATATCCTTATAGAAGTGATTTTGAGAGATTGGATTTTGTAAGAAAGTTTATAAAGCTTATTTCCGAGGGCAAATCTGTCTCGATGGTTACTGATCATGTTATGACGCCAACATATATAGATGATATAGCGCAAGCTTTGGATATTCTTATTAGAAATAAGACTACCGGTGTCTACCATGTAGTCGGAAGCCAGTTTATAAATCCTTATGAAATAGGTCTCAGGTTAGCAGATAAATTAGGAATTTCAAAAACTCAAATCAAACAAACTACACGGGAGGAATTCTTTAAAGATAGAGCTCCAAGACCTTTCCATTTGGCTTTGAAAAATGATAAAATTAAGGGATTAGGAGTTAAAATGAGGACCTTTGAAGAAGGTCTTTTAGAAGTTATTAAATGACTATTACTTTTATTGGCCATGGTTATGTAGGGCTTGTGACAGCCGCAGTTTTTGCGGATTTAGGAAATAAAGTTTGGGTAATCGGCCACACCCCAAAAAAGATCGAAGATCTTAAAAAAGGAATAATGCCGATTTTCGAACCCGGACTTAAAGAACTTGTAGATACAAACGTAAAGGCCGGAAGACTCTTTTTTACGATGGATTATTCCCCGGCAATAAAAGAGTCAGACATCGTTTTTATAGCGGTTGGAACTCCTCCGACAAAAACAGGAGATGCGGATTTATCAACGGTTCTTGATGTCGCCAAAAAAATAGGAAAAAATCTTTCGCATTACACTGTTATTGCAACAAAAAGCACAGTTCCGGTCGGAACCTATAAAAAAATAAAGCAGATAACAGAAGAGGTTAAGCCAAAAGATTCGGAGTTTGATATCGCATCTGTGCCGGAGTTTTTAAGAGAAGGTTCGGCAATCTCCGATACTTTTAATCCGGATAGAATTGTTATTGGTGCGGATAGTGAACGGGCTAAAGATGTTTTGGTTGAACTGCATAAACCAATTAAAGCAAAATTTGTTTTAACAGATTTGGCAACAGCAGAGCTTATAAAATACGCTTCAAATTCATTCCTTGCCATGAAGATTTCTTTTGCCAATTCTATCGCTAAATTATCCGAGCTCTCAGGAGCAAATGGCCTTCAGGCACTCGGAGCTGTTGGAATGGACAAAAGAATTGGCGGTTTTTTCCTCTCACCCGGGGCTGGATATGGAGGGAGTTGTTTTCCAAAGGATGTTAGGGCTTTAATCACAATTGCTAAAGATTATGACTATTCTTTTTCTCTTCTTGAAGAGGTTGAGAGGATAAACGATAGAGCAAGAAGAGATGTTGTTCTTAAGGCAAGAAAAATGTTGGAAGACATTAGGGGAAAAACCATTGCTGTTTTAGGTTTGGCTTTTAAACCTAACACCGATGACATGAGAGATGCCCCATCAATTGACATAATTGGCCTTCTTAAACAAGATGGTGCAAAAATTAAGGCCTATGACCCGCAGGCAGAGGAAAACGCCAGAAAAGTTATTCAGGATATCACTTTTTCTAAAGATCCTTACGACGCGGTTAGAAATTCCGATCTTGTAATTATTTTAACCGAGTGGAATGAGTTTAAGGATATGAATCTTAAGAAGTTAAAAGAAAGCTTAAAAGTTCCAAATGTTATAGACGCGAGAAATATTTTCGAACCTGAAAAGATGAAAAGACTGGGATTTAACTACATGGGTGTTGGAAGATAACCTTTTCTCTGTTAGAATAAATAAAATGAAAACGGCTCTTATTACGGGAATTACAGGACAGGACGGTTCGTATCTTGCAGAACTGTTACTTTCTAAAAATTATAAAGTGTATGGATTAGTAAGACGTTTAAGCACTCCAAATATAGAAAATATAAAACATATTATAGAAAGAGTTGAGCTTATTTCAGGCGATCTCTTAGACCAGACCTCTTTAACTGAGGCTGTGGAGATTTCTCAGCCCGATGAAGTTTATAATCTTGCGGCGCAGTCTTTTGTAAAGGCATCTTTTGACCAGCCGGTACTAACAGGAGAGTTTACAGCGCTTGGCGTTACAAGAATGCTTGAGGCGATACGGAAAGTTAATAAAAAAATAAAATTTTATCAGGCTTCTTCATCCGAAATGTTTGGAAGAGTAACCGAGGTTCCTCAGAAAGAAACAACAAGATTTTATCCAAGGAGTCCTTATGGGGTTGCAAAGGTTTATGGACACTATATTACCGTAAACTACAGAGAAAGTTATGGAATTTTTGCGTGTTCGGGAATTCTATTTAATCATGAATCTCCAAGACGGGGTATGGAATTTGTCACAAGAAAAATTTCAAACGCCGCTGCTAGAATAAAATTAGGAAAACAGGATAAATTACTACTTGGAAATCTTGAGCCAAAAAGAGACTGGGGATTTTCCGGGGATTATGTGGAGGCCATGTGGCTTATGCTTCAGCAAAAAAAAGCCGACGATTACGTAATTGCAACAGGAGAAAATCACAGTGTTAAGGAGTTTGTTGAGTTAGCCTTTAATTACATTGGTATTAAGGATTGGGAAAAATATGTTGTTTCCAATAATCCAGCGCATTTAAGGTTGGCAGAGGTTGATTATCTAATAGGAGATGCAAGTAAAGCTCGAAAAATCCTTGGCTGGAAACCCAAAACAAGCTTTAGGAAATTAGTTGAGATGATGGTTAAAGCTGATTTGGAAATTGAGAAAAGTAAATAAATATGCAAGTTTTGGTAGCAGGCGGAGCAGGATTTATTGGATCTCATCTTTGCGAGTCACTGCTTGGTAATGACCACGACGTTACTTGCATTGACAATCTAATAACTGGAGATAAAAACAATATATCTTATCTTCTTAAAAACTCTAAATTCAAATTTATAAATCAAGATATTTCACTCTCGGATTTTAATCTTAATGAAAAATTCAATTTTATTTTTCATTTGGCTTCTCCTGCATCTCCAAACAAGAACAATAAAAAGAGTTACATTAATTATCCGGTAGAAACTCTTCTTGCAAATTCGCAAGGAACTTATAATCTTTTAGAACTTGCAAAGAATAATAATGCGAAATTTTTATATGCGTCATCATCCGAAGTATATGGCGATCCGACTGTCTCGGTTCAGAAGGAGAACTACTTTGGGAATGTTAACCCAAATGGGGTTAGGTCTCCTTATGATGAGGGGAAAAGATTCGGCGAATCAATGACAATGACATATTTTAGAAAAGAAAAGCTGGATACAAGAATAATTAGAATCTTTAATACGTATGGCCCGAGAATGGGAGATGATGGACGGGTGGTAGTGAATTTTGTAAAACAGGCCCTTTCAGGTGAGCCAATTACTGTTTATGGTAAAGGCGACCAGACCCGAAGCTTTTGCTACATAGATGACATGATTTCAGGTTTAAATAAAGCGATGCTTAAGAATGGGAATGGAGGGTTTGTTGTTAATTTAGGAAACCCGCAAGAAGTAAGGATTTTGGAGCTTGCGAAAATGGTTAGGAATATGACAAACTCAAAATCAGAGATAGTGTTTAGAGATTTACCTGAAGACGACCCTCGAATTAGAAAGCCGGATATAAGTCTTGCAAAAAAACTTTTAGACTGGGAGCCAACGGTGGAAATCGAGGAAGGGCTACAAAAAACTATAGCTTATTTTTCAAAATTTTCAGAATGAATGTTGTTGTAATTATTCCAACTTATAACGAAAAAGGAAACATAGAAAGGGTAATAACTATTCTTGAAGAAGAAGTTTTCCCGAAAATAAAAAATCACCAAATCAGTATTCTTGTTGTCGATGATAATTCTCCTGATGGTACATCAGATGAAGTAAGGAAGCTCATGGGAAAATGGAGCAACATTCATCTTAATCTTGGAGAGAAAAAAGGTTTAGGTGCAGCGTATGTCAGAGGAATGACTTACGCAATAGAAAACCTTAATGCGGAAATCATGTTCGAGATGGATGCTGATTTGTCGCATGACCCTCATAAGGTGCCGGAATTCTTAAAAAAAATTGACGAAGGTTATGATTTAGTAATTGGGACCCGATATACGCAAGGAGGATCTATTCCAAGCAACTGGCCCATTCAACGAAAAGCTTTCTCTGTATTTGGGAATCTTATTGTAAGAATAATTCTTATGAGATTTTGGATTCATGACTGGACAGGAGGTTTCAGGGCTTTAAAGAAGGAAGTTTTCCTGAAAGAGAAAGAGGAGCTAGTATTTTTTAGAGGCTATACTTTTCAGGTTTCTTTTCTGCATAAAGCCGTTAGAGATGGGTTTAAGGTCGCTGAAGTACCCATTAATTTTACCGACAGAACATTGGGCCGTTCAAAAATTGTCACCAGGGAATATATTGTCGACCTCTTAAAATACGTAATAACTGCAAGATTTTGGGAGCTTGTACACTCACCCTTTTTAAAGTATGCAATTACGGGATTTATAGGTTACATAATTACTGCGACACTTCTTGAGGTGTTTTTTAGGTTAGGATTCCATCCTGGGGTTGCGGCGGCAATAGGAGCCGAAGCCTCAATTATTTGGAACTTTACGCTAAACAATTTCTGGGCTTTCTCAAAGTATAAAATAACAAATCCCTGGAGAGTTCTTCTTAAATTCCCGCAATTTAATTTAGTTTCTTTTGGCTCTTTGCTTATAATCTCAACAGTTGTTGGGCTTGGAACTCATTTTTTTGGAGTCGAAACAAGACAACTTTTTCTAATCATCGCCATAGGATTTTTTGTCGTCCCTTACAGCTACTCAATGTATAATATTTTTATATGGAAAAGGTGGCACATTTCTTTTCTTTCAAAACTTCAAAAGTGGGTAGGGTAGATAAATATCAAATATCACCCGCTTCGCCAAAGCTCCAGCGAGGCGAGAATATCAAATATCAAATAATAAAGAACTGGTCGTTAGTTTTAATACTTCTTTTGGCTGCGTTTTTAAGACTTTATAGAATTTCCGATTACATGACTTTTCTAGGGGATGAGGGAAGAGATGTCTTGGAGGTAAAGAAAATTCTTGAAGGAGATTTTACGCTTTTGGGTCCTAGGGCTTCTGCCGGCGATTTTTTTACCGGGCCGATATACTATTATCTGATAGCACCTTTTTTATGGTTGTTTAAACTGGACCCCGTAGGACCTGCAGTTTTAATCGCATTAATTGGAATTGCAACTGTTTATCTTATATTCAGAGTAGCCAAAGAATTTTTCGGATTAAAAACAGCTCTTTTTGCATCCGCTCTTTACGCTGTTTCTCCGCTGGTTCTTTCTTATTCCCGCTCGTCATGGAATCCCAATCCAATGCCTTTTGTTTCCCTTTTGACCTTATACGTGGCTTACCGAGCAATTCTTAATCCTGATTTTAAGAAGTTTTTATTTATAGGTTTTCTTCTTGGTATTGCTATGCAGCTTCATTATATTTCGGTCTTTTTAGGAATTATAGTTTTTGTATACATCTTAGTCGGGAATATTTATAAGAAAATAAGTTTAAAAACACTGCTTGTCTCCTACGGAGAAATTCTGGCCGGGTTCATAGTTGGACTTTCTCCATTTCTGGCCTTTGAGATAAAACACGGATTCCCAAATATAAAAACAATCTTTAATTTTATATTTTCAACTACTCAGCAAACATACATAGCTTATGGATCATTTGCCGATGTAATAAAAGATGTATTTTTTAGGCTTTTTGCAAGGCTGGTCACGCGTTTTCCTCCCCCCGAGCAGATTGGAACTCTTTTTGACAAGCAAACAGTTGTGCTTTGGCAAGCGGCAACTTTAGCCCTGGCAATCTTATCGGTTATTTTTCTATTTAAGATGAAAAATACTTTAGCAAAAATGCTGTTTTTAACTTGGCTCATCTTCGGCATTGTTCTTTTTGGTTTCTATAAGAAGCCAATTCATGATCACTATTTTGGCTTTATGTTTCCTCTGCCCTTTATCTTAATCGGAAATCTCTTATCTGAATTTCAAAACTTTAAATGGAAGCTTTTAAAAACTTTGGGTGTTGTTATATTCGTTATTCTTTTTCTCTTTAATCTAAGCGGCGCGCCTTTTAGATTCGAACCCAACAGGCAAAAAGAACAGGTAAAAACGATTTCTCAATTTGTAATCTCAAAAACGGATAACAAGCCATTTAACTTTGCACTTATTACCCCTGGGAACTCGGATCACGGATACAGGTATTACTTTGAGGTTTTGGGACATCCGGATACACGGATGGAAAATATAACGAATGATCTCCAAAGAAAAACAGTCGCAGAACAGCTCCTAATTGTTTGCGAAGATGTAAATTGTAAACCTTTAGGCCATCCTCTTTTTGAAATATCAAACTTCGGCAGAGCAGAAATTGTAGGAGAATGGAATGTTTCGGTTGTAAAAGTTTTTAGACTAATTCATTACCGTGGAGAATAAGATTCAAAGATCAAAACGGATTCTCTCTCAGTTAAAATCTAAATACCCAGATAAGAATTGTTACGATCTTGATGAAAGGGGTATGCATTTTGTCTGTGAGGTAGAACCGGTGAAGGAGCATCCAGAATATGATCGTGCTATTGAAGTAATAATCTCAACTAAGCCTCACAAACATTTGAAAATGACTCAATACTATACAATTCTTTCCGGAACACTCGATCTTCATGTTGGCGAAAAGGTTATTAGGTTGAATGCTGGTGAAAAGTACACAGTTGAGCCGGGTAATGTTCACTGGGCTGAAAGTGAGAATGAAAGTTGGGTAGAGATATATTCAAAACCTGGCTGGACAAAAGAAGATCACATCCCCGTGAGTTAATTGCTATTAAAAAACCCCTGACCGCTTGAATAAGGAGGTGAGGGGCTTTTAATTTCAGAAAGAAAGAATTTAAGCAGATCCAATTCTGTACATTCCTGTACCACAGACTGGGCATTTACCCTTCATTGCCGGTTTGCCATTTTTCATGGTAACCTTGACAGCGTTTGGGTCTTCTCTCTTTGCTCGGCATTTAACACAATACATTGATGCCATAATTAAAATTCACCTCCTCTCGAATTTCATTCGTTCGTCGGCCACGCTTGTCAGGCAAGCGAGCTCCTTCTCCGCCAGCTGGCGGATCGTCCGCTCCCTTCAACTAATAAGTTATTCCAGGTAACACAATTACCTTATTTCGCAAAGCTAGAAAAAGAATAATTTGAAAAGCAATAATAATACCGGTTAAAATTGCGGTTTTTTTAAGATCTTGAATTAGGCTTTGATTAAAGACAATAACTGCCGTTTTTTGGGGAGATTGAGTGGCCGCTTCATAGCGGTAAAAGTCGCGTCTTGCCGAGGCCTTTAATTTTTCTTCTTTTGTTTTCTTTACCATGCGTGCGTGAGGCTAGATTACACTATTGACATTAGCCTTGTCAAGAGGCTAATATATATGAATAATTATGGTGTCCAATTTAGTCCTCATAGTTTTTTTTATTTTAGGACTCTGGTTACTTGCCCTCACAATTTTTACTTTTAACATTTTTTCACATTATAATAAGTTGACAAAAGGCACTTCGGACAAAGGATTAAAATCTATACTTGAAAGTCTTTTAAAAGAAGCCTCTCTGGCTCGCTCCGAGATAAACCATTTGAAGGATTATGCAGAAAAAATTCAGAAAGAAGGATTATTTCATATACAAAAGATTGGACTCATTAGGTTCAATCCCTTTAAAGATACAGGGGGAGATCAGAGTTTTATCCTTTCTCTTATAGACGGCAACGATACAGGAGTTATAATATCAGGCCTCTATTCACGATCCGGTACAAGATGGTATGCTAAAAGAGTTGTTGAGGGAAAAGGGGTAGACCACGAGTTATCGGAAGAGGAGAAGAAAGCGTTAAAAGAAGCAAAGGGAATATAGTATGGA
>Ga0213870_1000700_pt1 | contig 15648 bp, 15 predicted proteins | sample WICALVC2017_Meta_FD_160119 | JGI IMG/M metagenome (GOLD analysis project Ga0213870, IMG submission 160119) | Freshwater microbial communities from subterranean cave lake in Wind Cave National Park, South Dakota, United States - WICALVC2017 | ecosystem: Environmental > Aquatic > Deep subsurface >... | reverse complement strand
ATCTCATTTGACGTCGTGGACGGCCATTTCGTGGATAACATAACTGTTGGCCCAGATGTAATAAAGTCTTGCCGAAAAGTCACAAAACTTCCTTTTGAATGCCATCTCATGATAGAAAACCCGGAAAAATACCTGCAAGAATTCCTAGAAGTGTGTGATATCGTGACTGCTCATATAGAATCCACGAGCAAACTGAAAGAAATAATACAGTTAGTAAAACAGAAAAAGAAAAAGATTGCTATTGCACTCAAACCGGACACGCCCGCCAAAGACGTTTTCAATTATTTAAATGATATTGACATAGTCCTCGTCATGACAGTGAATCCAGGCTTTGCCGGCCAATCGTTCATCGATGAGAGTGAAAAGATAAAAGCCCTGAAAGCTGAAATAAAAAAGCGTGATCTGGATGTAGAGATAATGGTTGATGGCGGCATAAATAATGAAACCGCGAAGGTAGTCAAAGCCGCTGGCGCAGATATTTTAGTTTCTGCGTCTTACATCATGAATAACGATTATAAGACTGCGATAGAAACATTGAGGAGAGCCTGATGAAAGATGATAATAATATGGCACTCGACTTTGCGAAGCAGAGGGGAGAATTAGCTACCCGTGACGGGTTTGGCGAAGCGCTGGAAAAAATAGGCGCAGACAAACGCATCGTTGTTTTAGACGGCGATCTGTCTGATTCTAATAGAAGCATAAGATTTGCAAAAAAATACCCTGAACGGTTTTTTCCAATGGGCATCAGCGAGGCCGATATGGTATGCACCGCGGCAGGAATGGCGACATGCGGAAAGATACCTTTTGTTACAAGCTTTGCATCCTTTTTGTCTGGCAGGGCGTATGATCAGATTCTCGTTTCCGTAGCTTATTCGAACATGAACGTCAAGCTGGTTGGTAGCCATGCCGGAATCGCAACAGGAGAGGACGGTCCATCTGCTCAGTGTATCACTGATATGGCTGTATTCCGCGCTATGCCAAACATGTCTGTAATCTCGCCTGCAGATTCAGTAGAAGCCGCGAAAGCTACAGAATATATAGCGTCACGCAACGGTCCTGTTTATCTACGTTTGACGCGCCCGAAGACCAGGATAATTTTCGATGATGATTACGCATTCAAATTTGGCAGGGCCGCCAAGCTGGTCGATGGCTCTGACATAACTATAATTGCTACTGGAATTCTCGTGCCTGAAGCCATAGAGGCTGCATCTATGCTGGAAAAAGACGGCATAAGTACAGGTGTGCTAAACATGTCCACTATAAAACCTATCGATAAAGATGCTGTTAAGGCTGCAAAAGACCTGATAGTCACATGCGAAGACCACAATATCATTGGAGGTCTTGGCTCGGCTGTTGCTGAAATTGTTGCGGAGCACAGGCCAACAAGGATTTTAAGGATTGGCATCGATGATAGATTCGAGGAGTCCGGGTCCTACAGAGATTTATATCATAAGTACGGCTTAGACGCCGAAGGCATAGCTGCTAAAATAAAGAAATTTTATACTGGATGATAATCATGAAGATATTCTTGGATACCTGTAATCTATCTGAATTGCGCCAAGCTATGGAGGCCGGCGTGCTTGACGGCTGCACGACTAACCCGTCGCTGATCAAGGCAGAAGTCGACAGGGAAAAGAAAGCAGGAAGAAAAATCGATCTCGATGGTCAGATAGAAGAAATATGCCGCACACTTGGAAAGGGCAGGCCCGTAAGCCTGGAGGTTTTTAGCATAGATTCCGAAAACATGGTGACCGAGGGAGAATTCCTTTACAAAAGGTTCAACCCGATAGCAAATAATGTTTTCGTTAAAATTCCTGTTAACACTTCTGTGGATGGTAAAGATAATTCACATGGTCTGAAGGCTATAAAAACACTATCCGATAAAGGGATCCCCATCAACACAACTCTGATAATGACGCCTGAGCAAGCTTTGCTTGCAGCCAAAGCCGGCGCGAAGATTGTCAGCCCTTTCGCGGGCAGGGTAGATGACTTCATAAGAACGAAAGCAGGGACGAAGTTCGAGAAAGACGACTATTTTCCGGCGGGCGGTACAGGAAGAGACGACAGCGGCATAGTAAGCGGCGTTGACTTAGTAAAAAAGATTGTTGAGATATTTGGCGCCCATAAAATCAAGACAGAGGTATTGGCTGGCAGCATTAGAAATGCGCGCCAAGTCAGAGAACTTGCACTGGCCGGTGCAGATATTGCTACTATGCCATTCCATGTCTTGAACGACATGCTTAAGCATGAAAAAACAGTTGAGGGGACGATAAAATTTTCACAGGATACGGTAGAAGAATACAGGAACGTGTTCAGGATAAAATCAAAAAAATAATTTTTCTGCGATGGATATGAAGATTCTTGTTACAGGCGGTGCTGGATTTATAGGCTCTAATTTAGTTGAAGAGCTTGCTAGACGCGGGCATGCCGTTGTGGCGTTTGATAATTTCTATCTTGGCACACGCAAAAATCTAGAAGGGCTTGACATCGAAGTCGTGAATGGAGATATAAGGGATGCTGATAGCGTGAATAAAGCCGCTAGCGGCGTTGACATCGTATTCAACAAAGCGGCAGCGTCATCTTCTCCCATGTTTGCAAAAGACCTCCGTGGTGCGGTTGCTGTCAACATTGATGGCTTCATAAATATCCTGAATGCGTCCATGGAGAACGGCATAAAGAAAATAATCTATGCTTCAACCTCCTCAATCTACGGAAACCTTTCGCCTCCACTAAGAGAGGATATGAATGTAACGCCGCCAAATTTCTATGCCGCGACGAAGCTTGCTAATGAACATCTTGCCAAGGTCTATACAAGCGAATATGGCATAGAGACTGTTGGCTTCCGCTACATGAGTGTCTACGGCCCGAAGGAAGAGGGCAAAGGCGTGTTTGCGAATCTTGTGAGCCAGTTTCTGTGGGCCATCCAAAAAAACGAGTCTCCGGTGATTTACGGGTCAGGCGAACAGACACGCGATTTCGTCTATGTAAAAGACGTTGTAACAGCAAATATACTTGCTATGGAGAAAAATAACATAGGCAGTGAAGTGTTCAACATAGGAACAGGAACAGCAACAAGCCTGAATTCGCTCACAACTCTCCTGAACAGGCTGCTCGGAAAAAATGTAAAGCCGAAGTACATAAAAATGCCGGTAAAGAACTATATTGATACGCAGCTAGGAGATATTTCTAAGATCTCAGCAAAACTTGGCTTCAAGCCCCTCTATACGCTGGAAGCCGGCATCAAGGATATGCTTGGATGAAGTAAAGACGGAAACAACTCTCTTCTTTCCATCTTATTTATTTGCTATTGGCTGTTTCTTTGATAATTTGCCTGATTCTTTCCACAAAAACGCTGATATCATACTTCTTTGCATTCTTCTTTATCGCGTTTCTGTTCCATTTTGTCTTGTTGAATCTCTTTATCGCTGATATAAGAGAGCCTGGATCAGGCTCAAAGAACAATCCGGTCTTGTTCTCCACCACTGTTTCAATAAACCCCCCCTCCCTCACGGTTATAGCAGGCTTGCCCGCAGCCTGGCATTCAATAGCCGATAATCCCAGGTCTTCATCGATATTTGCGGATATCGTGGCTTTGCATCTTGCGTACAAATCGAGAAGTTGCTCGTCGCTAACGACTCCTAAAAATTTTATGTTATCATAGCCTTCTGCTAATTTTTTTAACCTCGCTTTCTCTGGTCCTGTGCTTGTTATGAATAATGTTTCGTTAGGCAATTGCCTGAATGCATTAATCAGTATATCTATGCGCTTTAACGAATCCAATCGTGATGTAGATAAAAAGAATTCGCCTTTCCTGTTATAAAATTTTTTTGTTTCTATGCCCGTATAGACAACCCTGCATCTGTTATAGAGGTCTTGCCCGTAGAACATCTTTACCCTGTTCCTGACGTTTTCAGAGTTAGGGCAAATTACGTCAAACTGTCTCATATACTTTTGGTCTCGTGGGTATAGATACCAATGAAGCATCTTTAGCCCTAGTCTACCTATCATACCTGTATTTTTGTAAAACCGATCTTGCAGGTCATACATGTGCCTCGGGGGCGTATGCAGGTACAGCAGATTGGGATGATTGTGCACAGCTGATATGCACATGGTGCCAGAAAATATGAAAAAGTCATAGTCAAGATCAAGGCGCCTGAACTTCTCCATGAGATAGATTGTCCTGAGACCAGCTGGAGACTTTCTTGCTATTTCAGTTACGTTAAGTTTTCTTAATGCGTCAAAAGCATTACTCCGATTCACAAAGCCTGTATACACATCCGCCTTTATTGCGGCAGCCAGATTAGTTATCAGCCGCTCGCCGCCACCTCTGAATTGGAAGTAATCATGAAGTATTGCTATCCTCATATGCATCTTTCCTAGAATGCATAGAATTCTTTTTTAAGACTTTCTTGCTTCAAACATTGTTCTAAAGATATCTTTTTAATTTTTATCCAATAGAGTGATGTTATGTTAATAACGTGGCAATCGACACAAGAAAGACTCAGAGAGTCTTTCAGTGCCAAAGGAACTATGTTCCTTTTTGCACCGAAGGTGGGGATATGAATATTCTTGTAACGGGAGGCGCAGGTTTCATAGGTTCGCATCTATCCAGATACCTTATCAGCAAGGGGCACAAAATTACTATCCTCGATAACTTTTCTAACAGCAGCCCTGCAAACATCCGGGATATGCTTCTGAACAAACAGGTGAAGCTTGTCAAAGGTGACGTGCGCGATGCGAAGCTGATAAGCGATGTCACAGACGGCATAGATACGATATTTCATCTTGCAGCACAAATCCACATCGATAAATCGATACTGGAACCTAAAGAGACGTTTGAAGTTAATGTTCTTGGAACGCTTAACATCTTGGAAGTTGCACTCAAACGCGATTTCAAGAAAATCGTCTTCGCGTCGACAAGTGAGGTCTACGGCACAGTGCTCAACGGAAGTATAACAGAGGAGCATCCGCTGAATCCTCAATCGCCTTATGCTGCGAGCAAAGCGGCAGCCGACCGCCTCTGTTACGCGTACTCAAAAACATATGGAATGAATGTCTCAATAATAAGGAACTTCAATACATACGGACCGTTCCAGAAAGACACGGGCTACGGCTCTGTTATTCCGATCTTTATCCGCCGTGTTTTAGAGAACAAGCCGCCGATCATCTATGGCTCCGGCGACCAGACACGGGATTTCATGTATATAGAGGATGCTGTACGTGCTTACGATATTGTAATGAACAAAGACTTTGACGGTGCACTCAATTTTGGTTCTGGGAGAGATATATCAATCAATGATCTGGCTCGTCTTGTAATCCAGCTTTGTGACGGCAAAGATCTCACCCCGGTGCACGTGGACCCTAGGCCAGGCGAAGTGCTTAAATTGTGCGCAGACATATCAAAATCGCGCGCCCTAGGTTTTGAGCCTAAGCTAACCCTAGAGAACGGGCTGAAGATGCTGATAGACTGGACAAAAAAATACAAGTTCGATGAGTTTAATATGGGTTAGTTACTGTTTTTGTGGTATTTATGAAGATAGGTATATCAACAACGGCATTTTTCCCCTACGAACATAACCTTGGAATCTCTAATACTGTTTATCTTATTACAAAGGTCCTTAGAGAAAAGTATGCTATAGATGTTTCAGTGTACACGCCTGGAACAAAAGACATGGAAAAAAAAGAGGAATTCAACGGTATAGAGATAAAGCGTTTTCCGTTTAGGCGCGTACTTACTGACTGGACAATATCTACAAGCTTGTTTAATGCATTAAAAACTGGCGGCTTTGATTTGATCCACTCCTTTCATTATGGTTATTTTCCGGCGACAGCAGGATTTTTTGCGGCAAAATCTGTGAAGCTGCCGCATATATTAACAACATCCTATCATCCTGGGCAGTCTACGCTGCTCAAATCATCGATGATGAAACTCTATAACACAGTGCACGGACGTTTTCTGCTGAAGGATTCTGTAAAAGTTTTGCCGCAAAACGAAGACGAATTAAATCACCTTAGAAAGATAACAGATTTTAATTATGACCTTATTCCGTGCCCTATAAACAACGGCATTTTTTACCCATCAAAAAATAAAAGTAATAAAATAACCATACTCTTCATGGGCACACTGGTGCCGTGGAAAGGCGCAGACATTGCATTCAACATCTGCAAACAGTTGGAGAAAGAGTACAATAATCTTCGTTTCGTGTTTATAGGCATCGGAGCATTGGAAAGCCAGCTGAAAAAACACGGCGGAAAAAATTTTATCTTTTTAAAGAATCTGCCGCAGAATGTGTTAGGTAAATGGGTAAGAGGTGCTGATATCTTTTTGTACCCGACACGATACGAATCGTTCGGCCGTGTTATAGCCGAGGCAGAAATGAGCGGTCTGCCTGTAATATCCACAAGGGTCGGCGCAGTGCCTGAGACAGTCGGTAATGGTGGCTTTATTGTTGATTATGGTGACTGGGGAAAAATGAAAGGTTATGCATCTATGCTTATCGAAGACGCAGAATTAAGAAAGAGGACAAGCAAAAAAGCTGTAAAGCATTCACGCCAATTTGCAGATGATGTTGTGGCAACAAGAATATATAACATATACAAAGAGTCTCTATAGCACACGGATTTAATTTATTAGATGATAGCTATGAAAAAAGCGCTTATAACAGGTTGCGGCGGGTTTTTAGGTTCGCATTTAGCAGACTTTCTGGTAGCCAGAGGTGTAGATGTTTATGGAGTCGCAAACGAAGAGACGAAAAACCTAGATCAGCTCAAAGGGAAGATAAAGATTATAAGTTGCGATATATCCGACAAGGAAGAAGTAGAAAATCTTATATCGGATGTAAAACCAGACTACGTTTTCCATCTTGCTGCACAAAGCTTTGTAATGGTATCGTGGAAAGACCCTGAGATGACATTCAAAATAAATATACTTGGAACACTCTATATTCTAGACGCTATAAGAAAGGCCAAGATAAATCCTATAATTGAAATAGCGTGCTCTTCTGCAGAATATGGAATGACACATGAAGACGAAATACCAATAACCGAAGGAAAGGTTTTCCGACCTTCTTCGCCTTATGCAGTCAGCAAAATAGCTACTGATATGATAGCTGAGCTGTACTGGAAAACTTACAAAATGAAAATACTGAGGATACGCTTTTTCAACATATCGGGGCCGCGGAAGCTTTTCGACGCCTGCTCTGACTTTGCTAGGGGCGTTGTCGAAGTTGAAAATGGTATCAAGGGCAAATTGTATACTGGAAACATAGACGGCACGCGCGATATAACAGATTATCGCGATGCTATCGCTGCAATGTGGCTGCTTACGGAAAAAGGCAGCTATGGAGACGTGTATAATGTCTGCTCCGGAAATGGGTACAAGATACGTGATATTATTAGCCAACTTGTTTCAATGGCGAAAACAAAAATAGTTGTCAAGGAACAAGACCCAGCGAAGCTTCGCCCGATTGACGACCCTCTTTTCATCGGCGACAACTCTAAGATGAGAAAACTCGGATGGTCTCCGAAGATACCGTTAGAACAGACGCTTAAGGATACTCTGGAGTATTGGAGGGAAAATTTGTAGCTCAATATGTTCTGCGTTTATTTTGCTTTTGACCAGCTATAAATCCTGGAATTAAAAAAGTTGTTGTGCTGCTTGAACACCAGCAACAATACCATAACCTGGTGTCCATTCGGAATCAAGGATGCGCCCAATTTCTCTTCCTGTTCTTGTTATCCTCTCCATTTTCTCACTATTAATTACATATTTTTTTGCAATACTTCTTCCAAAACATTTAAATTTCTTTTGTAAACGTCCTCTTCTGCGTACTTCTCGAAATTTGCTTTTGCCATTTCTTTCATGCCTGTTATGTCATTCCTGATTGCGTAAACCAAAGCATTTTCCAGCGCTTCTCTGTCGCCAGCCCGTATTATTATGCCGCCTTTGCCGACGGTTTTCTTGATTTCTCCTATGTCCGTTGAGATTATTGCATTGCGGAGCATCATACCCTCCAGTATGGACAAAGGTAAGACATCGCTGTAAGTTGGATGTATCAGTGCATCCGTTGTCTTGAGGATTTCAATAACTTTGTCATGTTCCAATCTTCCCATATAGCTTACTCTCTTATCTGATTTGCTTATTTCCTGTACAATGTCCTGCATATGTCCTGTTCCTACAAATATTAGTTCAAAATCATCTAGAACATTTCTTAGAACAGCCAATATATCCTCCACGCCTTTCTGCTTAGATATCTCCCCAATAAAGATAAACCGCCTGATTTTATTCTCTGGTTTCGTATTCGTTATTGCCTTTACTATAGGTAAATGAATATCTTCTATTCTCTCTTCGTTTATGCCGATTCTCCTGAATTGATTTGCAATGGTTTGCCCGCAGCATATGTATTTCTCTGCCATCGGATGCCGCAAAAGAAAAGGGGGCGTACCCATGTCTATAACATGCTTAATAAGTTTTTTCCTAAACAACTTCGAAAAAAACTGGGAAAAAATGCACAATTCTCCAACAGTATGCGTCTCTATTACATCGAATTTCCTGAAATTAAGAAGGAAGAAAGAAAAGGTAAGAAAGAATGAAAGTGGCAATAGTATTAACTTTGTATACATTTTCTCGAAATAAGGAAATAGTCTCATTACCTTGACTCCGTCTATTTTTTCCGTTGCCACGAATCCATTTTCCGTGCTTGATAGCACCGATACCTCTACTCTTTCCTTTAGATGCTCCGCTATCAGGCTGAAGACGTATGCCGCGCCGCCGAACTGTGGAGGATATTTAGGGGTGACAATTAGCAGTCTCATATGCGCAAATGTGGGCAAGAATTTTTAAATTCCCAAAATTAGTTCGATGAACGTACTAAAAATGCTTTTAAGACTTTCCCGCGGTGTAGTTATTGGTTGGCATGTTGGACGGGAAAAAGATACTAATCACAGGAGGAGCGGGCACCATAGGCAGTGGAATTCTGAAAGAGGTCCTCAAGCATAATCCTGCTGTCGTTAGAATATTGGACAACGACGAAACTAAATTGTTTGAATTAGAGCATGAATTAGCGGACAGCAGGATACGATATCTTCTCGGGGACATAAGAGAAAAAGAGCGCCTTTATTCGGCATGCCGCGACATAGACATTGTTTTTCACACAGCTGCACTTAAGCATGTAGCTGGATGCGAATACAATCCTTTCGAGGCTGTCAAGACGAATGCATTGGGCCTGCAAAATCTTATTGAAGTTTGCATCGACGAAAATGTGGAGAAGGTTATATTCACGAGCAGCGACAAGGCTGCGAATCCCACGAACGTAATGGGCACGACGAAGCTGCTTGGAGAGAAGCTTATCACAGCGGCGAATTACTATAAAGGCGCGCACGACGTAAAGTTTTCTTCCGTGCGTTTCGGTAATGTTCTCGGTTCCAGAGGCTCTTTACTGCCGCTTGTTAAAAAGCAGATAAGCCGAAAAGGACCTGTAACCATCACCGATCCGGAAATGACAAGGTTTTACATGTCTGAGACAGAGGCTATATCTATGATATTCAAGTCATTGTCAATCATGCACGGCGGTGAAGTTTTTATATTAAAGATGCCTGTTTTCCGTGTAGGTGATATTATGGATGTCATGATAGAGTTCCTTGGACCAGACGTAAAGACAAAAATAACAGGGCCGAAGCCTGGAGAAAAGCCTTACGAAGAGCTTATGACAGTTGAAGAATCCAAGCGTGCTATCGAGCTGGAAGACATGTTTGTCATACTTCCGGAGTCCAACGAGCTACTAAAACAGAACGGATTCGCCTTTGAAGATTCGAAAAAAGCCAGAATAGGCGAATATGCTTCGCATAAAGAAAAGCCATCTACGAAAGAAGACTTAAGGAAAGTGCTGGGTGGTGTGATATGAGGAAAACATTCCTGCCTTACACGATGCATGATATCAGCGATGCAGATGCCGCAGAAATAATGCAAGTTCTAAAACATGGCTGGCTTACAACAGGCCCAAAAATACAGGAATTTGAAAATGCGATAAAGGATTTCCTAGGCTGCAAATTTGCAGTCGCCGTAAGCTCGGCTACAGCTGGATTAGATATTGCTATACAGGCATTAGAATTGCCGCAAGGCTCGGAAATAATAACCACGCCGTTCACATTCGTGGCCTCGTCCAATGCTATACTTTACAATAACTGTACTCCAGTGTTTGTTGACATAGATAAAAGAATGTATAACTTAGACACAGATAAAATCAACGAAAAAATAACAAACATGACAAAGGCCATATTGCCAGTTCACTATGCAGGCCAGCCGTGCGACATGGACGCCATAAACAGGATAGCAGAGGAACACAATCTATATGTAATAGAAGATGCGGCTCACGCCATCGGCGCAGAATATAATGGCAGAAAAATCGGGACGATAGGCGACATGACTGTTTTCTCATTTCATGCCGCAAAGAATATCATCACCGGCGAAGGCGGCGTCGTAACAACCGACAGCGAAGCGCTTTATAAAAGGCTTCTCCTTCTGAGGAACCACGGCATAGATAAATCTACAATGCAGCGTTACGGTGCCAATGCCGGCTACGAATACGATATGAAGGTCTTGGGAAAGAACTACAGAATAACAGACCTGCAATGTGCAATAGGATTGACGCAGCTAAGGAGATTTGACGAATTCCTATCAAAAAGGAGTCAGATTGTGAGTTTGTATAATAAAGAACTCTCCACAATACAAAATGTTACAACGCCGTTCGTTTCTGAAAAAGTCAAGCATGCATGGCATCTTTATACCATACTGCTGAGCGGTGTAAATCGCAATGTATTCTTTGATGAAATGAGACAGCAAAACATTGGTGTAAATGTTCACTACATACCTGTCTACAGGCACACCTATTACAAGGAGAGATTCAGCATAAACCCATACGATTTTCCTGTTACAGAGGATATTTTCAGCAGAATTATAACACTTCCTCTGTTTCCCAAGATGACAGACGAGGACGTGAATGACATAGTCGCTGCAGTAAAGGAAACTGTAGGAAAATTGGTGTCCATGTGAAGATAAAAATCGGCGATAGAAACATTGGCGACGGCGAGCCGTGTTTTATCGTGGCTGAAGTCTCTGCTAATCACCAGCAAAAACTTAATAAAGCGGTAGCTATAATTAGGGCTGCCGCAGAAGCTGGCGCAGATGCGGTAAAGCTACAGACATACACACCTGATACAATAACAATTAACTCTAATAAGAAATGGTTCTGGGTAGGCGGCAAAGACAATCCCTATGCCTGGAAAGGCAAGACATTTTATGACTTGTACAAGGATGCCTATACGCCGTGGGAATGGCACTCCAAACTCAAGGATATAGCCGAAGATCTGGGTTTAATCTTCTTTTCCACGCCTTTCGACCACACGGCTGTCGATTTTCTGGAAAAGCTTCGCGTTCCGTGCTATAAAATTGCTTCTTACGAGTCGACAGACATCCCACTCTTGAAAAAGGTGGCGTCTACTGGAAAGCCTGTTATTATTTCTGTTGGCTTTGCCACACTAGACGAAATAAAACTTTCAATTTCAACCCTGAGATCTCATGGAGCCAAGGATATTGTTGTACTTCAATGCACGACGTCTTACAACGATAGTGCTAAACCCGAATCAACCAATCTGCATACGATGATGGATATCCGTGAGCGCTTTAATGTATTAACTGGTTTTTCTGATAACATGGGAGGCATCGAAGTTCCGGCATTAGCAGCGTCTACGGGCGCGGCGGTTATTGAAAAACACATTGTTGTAAAGCACGACAGCAGAGCACTGGATGACAAATTTTCTCTCGACAGGGATGCATTTAAAAAAATGGTTAAGCAGATACGATGGCAGGAATCTGTGATCGGGCAGGTGAAATATGGCCCGCAGACAGAAGCTGAAGCATACAACAGGCGATTTAGGCGTTCACTTTTTGCTGTAAAAGACATTAAAAAGGGCGAGAAGTTTACTAAAGAAAACATTAGGTCTATCAGACCTGCCTATAGTTTAGAGACAAAATTCTTTGATGTTGTTCTTGGCAGGAAGGCGTCAAAGTCCATAGAACGCGGCACCCCGCTAAGCTGGAATCTTGTCGAAGGTGGAAGAAAATGAAGGTCGTTGCAATAATACCTGCGCGTGGCGGTTCAAAGGGCATTCCAAGAAAAAATGTAAAGCTGCTAGCCGGAAAGCCGCTGATTTATTATACAATAAATGCAGCACTGCACACTCGTGGAATAGACCGCGTAATAGTGAGCACGGAAGACGAAGAGATTGCAGAAACTGCAAGAAAATGTGGAGCCGAAATAATTCACCGTCCAAAGAAACTTGCGCAGGATGCAACACCCACATTGCCAGTTCTCATTCACACAGTGAGAGAACTGGAAAAAGAAAATTATAAGCCTGATGCGATAGTCCTGCTTTATGCGACAGCACCCCTAGTGAAGCCGCGTTACATAGAAGAGGGCATAAAGAAAATCAAAGATTGCGATTCTGTTGTAAGCGTTTGCGAAGACACAAGAAACTACAAATTATGGAGCCGTGATGGCAGGCCTCTATTCAAGAAGAGGGTAAACAGGCAGAAAATTGAAAAACTGTACAGGGAGAACGGCGCATTTTACATAATGAGCTACGATACATTAATGAAAAAGAAATCTGTAACAGGGAAAAGAACATCTCTTGTTTTTATGCGGCCGGACGAATCTGTAGATATTGATATGCCACTGGATTTTATTCTTGCAGAAGTTCTAATTAATAGTCATGAAACCGATTAATTTTATCCGGTGGTGTGTTTATGCGCTTCGTATTTAGAGCAGACGGCAATGCAGAAATCGGTCTTGGCCATATAACGCGCTGTCTTGCGCTTGCACATATGCTAAAGAGATATGGTGATGTGCAATTTATTTCTAAGCCATTACCTATAAAATTGCCGTTTGAAGTGCACACATTGCCGACGGCTACAAGTCATCAGGATGACATTGAGATTACACGTGAAGTTCTGACAAGACTGAAACCGGATGTTGTAATAGTAGACCATCATGATCTGGACCAGAGATATCTGGACAGTATAAAGGCTTTTACCAGTCTTCTCATAGCAATAGACGATCTGAAGCGCGAAATATGCGCAGATGTGATGGTCAATGTAAATACATTTTCCCTGAAGATGAATTACAAATGTGCCCGTGGCAAGGTTTTACTCGGCCCAAGATATGCACTGATCAGAAAAATTAGGCCACGGACAAAGGTGCGCACGAATGCAGACAGAGTGCTGGTCAGCATGGGCGGAGCGGACGTCCTCAACCTCACTCCAAAGGTTATTAGAGCCCTGAAAGGCATCAGAAATATTCATGCTACTGTTGTAGTTGGGGCAGCGTTCAAAAACCAGAAGAACGTATACAGCAGTGTAGATGGCGACAAAAGATTTTCTGTTGTATGCACAGACGACCTGCCATCACTGATGCTCAAGCACGATATAGCAGTTTGCGGCGGTGGCACCACATTGTATGAATTAGCGGCTACTGGCACACCAGCAATAATCCTGTGCCAAGCAGAGAACCAGTTCATTAACGCACGGGAGCTGAACAAAAAAACTCTTGTAAGCCTGGGAATGGGTGATGCCACAGACACAAATATGATAAAGTCGGCAGTTGAAACATTGCTCAACGACTACGGCATACGGAGAAGATTAAGCACTAATGGGAAAAAGCTGGTTGATGGGAAAGGTAAGGAAAGGGTCACAAAAATTATTTTAACCGAACTAAAAAACAGGAGAATAGACTTGAAACCTGCAAGAATAGAGGATACGATAGCGATATGGAAATGGAGAAATGAGAAAACTGTAAGAATGAACTCGTTTAATACTAGACCAATACATCTCAAAAAGCATTTATCGTGGTTTTCTCATGCATTGTGCAACAGGAAAAAAAGAATATTTGTAATTTACAACAACAAAAGCAAGATAGGTTTTGTCAGAATCGACATGGACACGAAACCAGAGATAAATATAGCCGTTGGAAAACGATATCGCAGACTAGGATTCGGTTCACGTGCCATCAGACTGGCCTGCGAACTAGTGAACAGAAAAAATATTATAGCAAAACTAAAGCGTGAAAATATGGCATCCATAAAAGCATTTGAGCGTGCCGGCTTCAAGATCTCAGAAAAAAGGAGGGAAGCTATCATAATGGAGTTGGATTCCTTCTTATAGCCTCCTTATTTGTTCTACCACGTTGTTTTTCATTATGGCATATAAAACTCTTTGATAGCCTCTTGCTATTCCTTTTATTGCCGTGTGCTTATCCACCTTTATAAACATGAAGGCGCGAACAATCATAATAATCTGTGACAGCAAATAGCCGAATACATCAAAAATATTCTTTCGCTGGATTGTTGTTAACGAATAGAACTGGTTGAATACAAGCGTATTGTAATTTGTATAGTGATCTATTCTGGCGCCGCCGTATTGTGTTTGATCGTGAATTAGCCTTGCAGAAGGGATAAAAAACATCTTATATTTCTTTGAAACCCTCCCGCAAAACTCGTCGTCGTCGTTGTAGTACCCAATAAGTCTTTCATCAAACATGAAATCCCTGAAGACTTCTCTTCGAAAGCTCATATTACATCCGTGCAGGCGCCATACACGCATCAGGTCATCCCTCTCCGGGAATGTTGGAAAATTTAATAGCCTGTCAAGAAGCCTGGGCGCCTTCTCATTAACGATACGCCCTTCTGCGCCACCTGCTTCCGGATGTGACCTGTAGAATTCCAGAAGTTTTTCTATATACTCTTTCTCTATAAACGCGTCATCATCAAGAAAAAGCACGACATCGCCTGTTACATGGCGGATGCCTATGTTTCTGGCTTCTACCATTGAACTCTTTTGATTTCTGTATATGACATGAATTCCTTTACGAGGATGATTTTCAACAGAAAATCCTCCTGTACCGGAGGAATTCCTACTGGAATTCCTCCTTGTAAGTGCCTTAAGCCCTCTGTAAGGTTTCGCAGATCCATCAACAATCATAATTTCATAAGGGCGTTTCGTTTGGTTGGATATAGCCGTAAGGCACTTTCTAAGACGCTCATGCCTGTCTTTTGTAGCTATCACTATTGAGAGCCGAACCATTTTAAAAATGTGGAGCTAATACTTAAATAAGCCTTGATATTTAGACACTTCAAATAACGTTCTAGTTCATTGTTATAACCTTAACGTATAATTAATAAATGTGATGCAAGATGGCAAAAAGGATACTATTTGTTTATCCTAATACAGGTTCAGGATACAGCTTTCATCCGTCTATCCAATTACTGTCAGCCTTGGCCAAACAGAAGGGATGGGAAACAAAGCTTCTCCATTTGCACGAAAAATATGGCCTGCCCAATGACCCAAATCTCTTGATACCGATGGCAAAGGAATCCAATCCTAGGATTGTTGCCTTCACTTCTACGGACTTCGAGTATAAGTGGGTAGAACAGCTTGTAAGAAAGATGAAAGACGCCATGCCTGATGCTTTGTTTCTACTGGGTGGCAAATCCGCAATAGAAGGCAAGGATCTGACCAAATCCGCCTTCGATGCGTTTTGTGTCGGCGAGGCTGAAATACCTTTTCTGAATCTTCTGGACAGATTAGAAAATGGAAAA
>Ga0213870_1000699_pt1 | contig 15668 bp, 15 predicted proteins | sample WICALVC2017_Meta_FD_160119 | JGI IMG/M metagenome (GOLD analysis project Ga0213870, IMG submission 160119) | Freshwater microbial communities from subterranean cave lake in Wind Cave National Park, South Dakota, United States - WICALVC2017 | ecosystem: Environmental > Aquatic > Deep subsurface >... | reverse complement strand
AGTAACATGATGCCAAAAATAGGAAAAAGAATTAGTGCTTGTATTTTAATTAAAAACGCCAAACCTACAAATAAACCAGTAAGTAGTGCTAATTTGATCTTGTTTTTATTTTCCTCTTTTATGAAGCCTTTCCAAAAGAAATAAATAGCAAGTAGCTGTAAGAGTAATGCTAATGAATCTGGATGAAATCTAGCGGTCCAAAAAATTAAAGACCAAAAAACAGACATAATAAATGATGCTATTAAACCTACTTTTACGTCAAATAATTCCTTTCCCAGCAAATAAATTACTAAAACATTTAATATTGTTGGGATTAATACAAATAAAAATTTGAACGCTAAATCTGGTAATCCTAATTTAAATACCATAGAGCCTAACAATGGAAATAATGGCGGTCTTTGTGGACTTATTTGATATTGTATATCATGGGCCCATGACTTTGCTGTAGACATGTATTCTGCTTCATCCCACCATAATGGCTGTTCTCTTGTTAAAAAAAAATAATAAAGATTAATAGAAAAACTTAAAATTAATATAGCTATTAAAATATAAATGTAAAAATTCTCTTTAATTTTTAATTTTGCTGCTTCTTCCATTTTTGTTTATTAAAAATTTAATTATTCTATTTAGTTAGGATTTTTTCAATAATTTCTGAAGATGACTTTCCTTTTACATAAGGAACAAAAGAAATTTTCCCTCCGTAACTTTTTACAGCACGTCCTTCCTCATGATTCATAATCTCATCAATAGTATAATCTCCACCCTTTACATATATATCTGGTTTAAACTCTATTAAATATTTATCTACACTTAGTTCAGAGAATATAATAATATAATCAACAAACTCTAATGATGATAAAATTTCTGCTCTTTCTTCTGCTGTTTGAATAGGCCTACCTTTACCTTTAAGTTTTCTTACAGATTCATCAGAATTAATTCCAACAATTAGGATATCTCCCAATTTTTTTGCTTCTTTAAGATATCTGACATGCCCTACATGTAACAAATCGAAACAACCATTCGTCCACACAATCTTTTTTCCTTCACGTTTTAAATGATGCACGATATTCTTAATCTCATCTTTAGTTTTAATTTTCATACTACAATTTAAAATTCTGGAATTTTGCCACTTGGCTCTTTTCTGTAAGTGTCCTCTTCATCATGGTGTGTGCTAAATTCTATAATCTCAGAATTCTCTAATCCACTAAATCTATGAATATCATTTGGCTTAATTCTCTGTGAATCTCCGGGGTTCATTATTATTTTTTTACCATGCAATTCTAATAACACTTTCCCTTTAGCAACATAAAATGTCTCATCCTTTTTCTTATGATAATGCAAGCTGCATCTATAACCTTTTTTTAAGATCAATCTTTTTCCGCAATAGATATCATTAACAAGCCAGTGCTCTTCTCCCCACTCTTTGGGAACAATGTGTATTTTTAAGTGATTCTTCATCTCTTCTCTTGTGACAGCAACAATCCCTCTTTTTTCTACAACCAGACCAGCAGCAATATTTGCCAGATTAACACTATCTTCCAAAGACGCATTTGCACCTAATGCTAATCCTAGTGTTGCAATAACAGTATCCCCGGCACCACTAACGTCAAAAACTTCTCTTGCCTTTGTCGGTATATCTATATGTCCGCCATCTTTAAAAAATAAAGACATCCCATCCTTACCCTTTGTAATTAAAATATTTGAATTAAACTGTTCTTTGAGTTTATTTCCTATTTCTATTAAATCGTGTTCTCCTGTCATTTCAATAGCTTCTTTCAAATTTGGCTTTACCAATGTAACATTTTTATAGAATCTAACATGCTTAGGTTTTGTATCAATTAAAATTGGTTTATTATATTTATGAGCCAATTCAATTATTTTATTAGCAATATTCTCAGTTATGGTACCTTTAATATAGTCAGAAACTATAATGCTATCAATTTCAGGAACTTTTTTAATTAAAATATTAATTATTTTTCCCTCTAATTCCTTTTTTATATAATGTTCTTTTTCATAATCGACTCTTAAAAGATGCTGCGATTGACTCATAACCCTTATTTTTTGTATAGTTGGTCTTGAATTGTCTCTAAAAATTCCCTCATCAGAAATATTCCTTTTCTTAAGTTCATCTAATAAAATATCACCAATATTATCTTCACCAATAACACCAACAATCAATACATCCCCTCCCAAAGAAACAATATTGTTTGCTGTATTCCCAATTCCGCCAGGATTATAAGTTTCATTCTCAACTCTAACTACTGGCACAGAGGATTCTGCAGATATCTTAGAGATGCTACCCCAAATAAACTTATCAAGCATTAAATCACCAATTACCAAAATCTTTTTATCCTTCAAATCATCCAGTATTTGGTCAAAACCTTTAGTCATTTGAAACATATCTATCTAAAACTAATATCTTTTTAAATATAACTCATTTTTGATTTTTTTTCTAATTAATAGAAATTTTCATCTTAGAAAAAAATCCCCATACGAAACAATTCTTTTTTCAATTGATCAGAATTATTATAATGGACCGTATGAAGTCCAACAGATCTTGCACCTTGAATATAGGAAGAATTGTCATCAATGAAAACAGTTTCAGATGGCTTTGAGTTAATCCTTCTTAAAACTTTTATGTATATTTCAGGCATCGGTTTTCTTAATCTTAATTCATTTGATAAAAAATCATATGGTTTAAATCTATCAAAGATACCATTCCTTCTATTACTCTCTCCAATTTCTGGTTCTGTATTTGTTAAGCATGCAATCAAGTAATTCCTCTGCAATTTAGTTATCAAAGAATCAATTTCAGGATTTGGGATTAATGCATTAGCATTATAGGCTTCAAGATGTTTCTGTAATAGTTCCTCTGGAGTTCTATCCAATTTTAAGATATAGCAAACCAAAAAAGTCTTTTGGGGGTTTAGCCCAAAAGATAGTCATATGAACAAATGCTTCTCACTACCTCCTTTGGTATATTTTTTATAAAATTCACTACTTCTCTTGCCATATCTTCCACTGTTCCAAATACTTTATTATTCAAGAACTTCTTTCTTACATAATTCCAGAAGTTTTCTTTAGGATTTAAATCTGGAGAATATTCTGGTAAGAATATTAAATTGTTTCTTGGATTAGTTTCCAAGAATTTCTGGACAGCCTTGCTGTGGTGTGAAGGATGATTATTTAATACTAAGAAGATATTTCCTTTAATTGATGCTAATAATAATGCAAGAAATTCGATGAATACATTTGAATTGAATTTATTATTAGCTACTGTATAAGTTTCTCCGTCATTAGGAGAAACTCCGCCAATAAGATATGTTTTTTCATGACTGCATTCTGTTTCTATGCCTGGTTTCTTTTCTCTTGTCCAAATATAGCCTTTATTTGGATGTAATTTACTTGCCATCTCATCTTGAAAGATAATGGTACCTTCCATATTTTGATGTAAATCCTTAAAATCCTCTAGAAATTCCTTTCTTTTGCCCTCGTCTGCTTTGGTAAACTTGTAGTTTATCTTCCTGTAATTGAATCCATTCTTCTTGAGTATCTTCCTTACTCTCTCGCTTGTTACTTGTATTCCATATTTGTCCATTAGCCAGATCCTTAGTTCCCTGCAATCCCAGGTAGATGCGTGCATTCCTTCCTTCTCTGGATTGTTTTCATCCACTAAATCGCACATCTCTTTTTCTATCTCTTTTGTTATTTTTCTTGGCCTGCCGCTTCTTTGTTTGTCTTCTAGCTTTTTATTTGCATCCCATTCATTAATCCAGTTCCTTATTGTTTCTTCATCTACAAAGAGTAATCTGGCTACTTCTGCTTGAGTCTTGCCAGATTTAACAAGTAAGACAGCATGGTAACGCCTGCTCTCTCTTCCTTTCTGCCTGTAGAGATTCAGCAGCACCTCTTTTTCAGATACCATCATAATGGTTTCACCCTTATCAACCCAATAAGAACTACTACATAGAATTTTCGGTTTTGAACCCCTAAGAATTAAGTTGGGTTGCTATATTAACAACCTTCTCATATAATCCAATTAATCTTAGATAACCTGTTGGTACTAGAGGTCTAAACCCACCAACAACATCTTCTAAATCTCTCAAAGTAACTCCTATGTAATTAGCAATCTCTTGTGCAATATCCGCGTCTCTCTCAGGATAAAGAACTCCACCCAAATCGAAGATTATTGAAGTAACCAAATTATTCACTAGCATGATCCATCTTGACATCTCTAAACCCAGAACCAGTAATATCTGCTATCTCATTCCTAACTGAAACTCTCTTCTTGTTGAGATCGCGAATGAGTAATGCCCTCCTACCTACTTCTTCTAACCCAAGTTCACCCTCCTTTCCTTTTCTTATATCGTGTTCTAAGTCCCACATCTTGCCGTTAATCTCATAAAGCAGCTGAAGCCATTGATCTTTCACTTCAATCCCCCTTTCTTTGTACTTTTCTATAGAAAGATTAAGCGCTTCAAATTCCTTATTCAATGATGGATCACCAATTCTCTCCGTCTTTAAACGCATAATTGAATACCTATCAATTAACTCTGCTAGAGGTATTTCCATCATCTTATCAGGCATATGAAAGAATTTACCAAATGTAAAAAACCCCTGAGCGGATCTATTCTTAGCTAGAATTGGGAAAACATTTTCTTCCAAGCTTCTTGTTTTAGGATTTATCAAAGAAAATATTCTTGAGTTCAAGATATAAATACCTGCCGAGACAATATTCGAACTTGACTGAGGTTGTTTCTCTTTAAAGCTAACTATATAGTTTCCATCCAAAACTACCGAACCTCTGTTTTCAGGATCAGAAGCAGAAATCAACCCGATTGTGGCAATGTTCTGATTTTTCAGGTGCTGAGAAATCATTTTTTTTATGTTGAAATCATTGAATGTATCTGCATTGATAACAATGAAATTACCAATAAGTTTATTTCTTAAAATACTCAAATCTGCTGCAGTTCCCCCAGTAGTACTTTCATCAACTATCTCTACTTCATTAGGTTTTAAAATTCCATAGACTAAAGCATTGAAATCTTCTGAAGTTTTTGTAACTAAAAAAATTTCTTGAATTTTATTCTCCCTTAAGAAGTCTATATGGTGCTCTAAGAGCTTTTTTCCAGCATAATCCTCAAACAAATACTTTTGATCATTTTTATGTATCAACAAAACTGCTTTCGTCGGCGGATCTCTATTGATAGCACGGTTGATTAAATGCTCTATAGCTTGCGACCTAGAAGTCAAACTAGATCTCTTCATAAATTCATCTACAAGGTCTAATGTTTCATTACCTATTGAAATTGCGATTTTTGGCTTGTTCATTTGATTATAACCATTGGAACTATTTTCTACATACTAGTAGGATATTTATGTTTATATATACTAGAATAGCAAAATATTTATAAATCATAAGTATGAATTATTCATACTGGTGAGGAGTATGAAAAAATTTTTGTTTATCTACTGGAAACATCCAATTGAGCCATTAGGAATAATGTATTTAAGCGCAGCCTTGAAGAAGGCTGGGCACAATGCCAAAATAGTAATTGTTGATATGGAAGACTATAAGCAAGTTCTAAGTGATTACAAGCCAGATGTTGTTTGTGGTAGTATCCTAACTGGTGGACAACAATATTTTGAAGATTTGATTAAAGATATGAAAACTACTGGTCATAAATTTTTAACAATAATGGGAGGAATTCACCCAACATTTCACCCGCAGGAGATTGAAAAATCTGAAGTTATTGATATAATAATTACTGGAGAAGCTGAAGAAGCTATTGTTGATTTTGCAAACGCATTGGAAAAAGGAGAGTCTTACTCAAATATCCCAAATATCTGGGCAAAGATAGATGGAAAAATCTACAAGAATGATAAAAGACCTTTAGTAGAAAATTTAGATCTTTTAGAAGACGCAGATAGAGAAATTGTAATGGAGCATGAGATTTGGAGAAATGAACCAATAAGACATTTCATTATTGGGAGGGGTTGTCCATTCAAATGCACCTATTGCCTTTTGAGCGATAACTACATACATACTAACAAAGGAGTAATGGCTATAAAAGACATCGTTGAAAGCACTGATGATTTCAAAGTCATGACTGGTAATGGGACTTGGAGAAATGTTGTTCAGAAACATAAAAGATACTATAATGGAACTATTGTCAAGATCCTACCATTCAAAATGAATGAGGAGATCAAATGCACCAACAACCACCGCTTGTTTGTTTTTAGGGAAGGAAGAATACAAGAAACGGATGCAGCTGAATTGAAAGAAACCGATAAGTTATGCATACCTATTGTTGGTGATGCTAAGAAAAATTATATAGATATCCTTGAAGAATTGAAAGATGTAAAATTAAACCTTATTTTTGCGAGAAAAGTCCCTTATAGCAAAATAGAAGAAACAATTAGAATTTATGAACAGGAGAAACTTTCAACAAGGAAAATAGCAACGAGAGTTGGATTAAGTAAAAGCTATGTACATCAGATAGTTAGTGATTATGAAGATAATGGAATGCCGTCGGTGCACAAACAAATAAGTATAGAATTAGAAAACAATGGTGGTGGTAAGGTTAGATTTTCACTTGGTAAAATTGAGATACCTAGAAAGATCAAACTAAATCACGAGTTTATGCGATTGGTTGGCTATTATCTTGCAGAAGGGAGTGCTCTTATTGCAAAAAATAGACCGAATAGCGCAGAAGTTGTCTTAAGTTTTGGTAAACACGAACAAGGATACATTCAAGACGTGTGCTCTTTATCAAAGAAAATTTTTAACATAGAACCAAAGATTGTTAAAGATAAAACCGCCACACGAGTGGTGATCTACAGTAATATCCTAGGATTGTTATTTAGTAATCTTTTTGGAAAGGGAGCAAAGAACAAGCAAATCCCAAGTTACTTCCTGGGTCTTTCAGAACATTTACTGGTTGAATTGTTAAGAGGGTATATACGTGGAGATGGGGACAAGAATCTCTACTGTGCAACTGTTTCCAGAAGCTTGGCTTATCAGTTATTTATGATAAGTTACAAGTTAGGTATGACTCCTGGATTGTATAAGTACAAGACTAAAGAAAGTATCTTTAATGGTAGGGTCATTAAAGGAAACACTGATTACTTCGTTGTGACCTATGGGTCGAGTAGAAGGAGAGATTTCTTGAGGGAAGCTGTGTATGATGAACAAATTTGTGTAGAATATGCACCTAATAAATATGAGTCTCTTGATAACCATATTTTGCTCCCTATACGAAAAATAGAGCAAGAACAGTATAATGGATTTGTATACAACCTTGGTATTGAAGAAAACCATACCTATACTGTCAATAATATTGCAGTTTATAATTGTTTCAACCATGCAATGATAAAAAATTACGGAGCAGATAAAGGAAACTGGGTAAGATTTAGAAGTGTTGAAAGAGTTATTGATGAAATCAAGAGGGTAATAGATAAATATGGTGGAAAGATGGTTTATTTCCAGGATGACACTTTTACTGTCAACAAACCATGGATAGAAAAATTCACGAAATTGTATAAGGAAGAAGTTGGTATGCCTTATCATTGTCATATAAGAGCTGATCATGTTGATGAAAAAATGGCTAAGATGCTTGCAGAATCTGGATGTTATTCTGTACATATGGCAATTGAAGCTGGAAATGATCATATAAGAATCAATATCTTGAAGAGAGGAATGTCAAGAGAGCAAATTTTCACAGCAACTAAACTACTTAACAAATATGGGATCAAGATGATGCTGCAAAATATGGTCGGCTTGCCAACTGGAACAGTAGAAGATGATCTAGAAACATTAAAAATCAATATAATGTGCAAGCCGTTGTATGCTTGGTGCAGTATTTTCCAGCCTTATCCTGGAATTGAATTGACTGAATTTGCTGGAAAGCAAGGGTTATTAGAAGGAGATTACGAAGACATTAGTCCAAAGTTCTTTAATAATACTGTGCTAAAAATGGAACCTAAGCAGAAAAAAGAAATTGAGTATTTACATAAGTGGTTTGCAGTTGCTGCAAATTATCCAATATTATATTACTCTGGAGCTATAAAGTTATTGATGAAAGCGCCAGATAAAAAGTTTGTAAAGAAAACATATGGCTGGGTCTACCAGAAATACAGAGAAAACCGTGACAATGAACTGTACGGAATCCAAATTTGGAAAAAAAATAACAAAATTCAGATGGTGAACTAGATTTATATATAATCCTATATTTTAAGAATTTTATTCAAATACTAAAATTTATAAGGGCTTTTTTAGTTCTTTATGAAAATGAAGCTATCTATTATAATGACTGCTTATAATGAACCAAGCACAATTGGTGGGGCAATAGAGGCATTTGTAAATCAGAAGATTCCTGTTTCTTACGAGTTAATTGCATCTGCTCCAGACGAGGAAACAGCAAGTGTAATAAAAAAATATGCAGAGAAATACAAACAAGTTAGATACTTTAAGGATCCTGGTAAAGGAAAAATGCTTGCTTTGAACATGTTATTAAAAAATGTTAAAGGTGAAATAATTGTTTTTAGTGATGGAGATGTTTATGTAAGTAATGATTCTATACACGAAATTTTAAAAGCCTTTGAAGATGAGAAAATTGGTTGTGTTTCTGGAAGAGTAGTTTCCATTGACTCAAGAGACACGATGTTCGGTTATTGGGCATATCTATTAACATATGCTGGAGCCCATGCTGAAAGACTAAAGAGAAATAAAAAAGGTAAATACTTTACTGCAACTGGCTACTTATTTGGAGTTAGGAATGGAATTTTTAAGGGGTTTGATAGAAATATACCAGAAGATGCTATAATACCATTTATAGCTTTGAAGAAAGGCTACAAACTTAAGTACTTGCCTAAAGCTATAGTTTATGTGAAATATCCTGAAAATATGAAAGAGTGGGTCTCACAGAAGAAGAGAGTTGCAAAGGCATATGAAAATTTAAAAAAAGTTGACTTTGATGGTGATAGAGTACCTAAGATGAAATCATTTTTGAGAGAGGTCATTATTGGGCCTAAAGTACTGTTATATCCACGAAATTTAAAGGAATTCTACTGGGCATTTTTGCTATTTCCAGCAAGGCTATATATCTGGCTGATGGGTTTCTATGAAACTTATTTTACAGAGAAGAAGCATAGTGATGCTTGGAAGAGGGTAGAAAGTACTAAATAAAAGGTTTAAAAATTATTTATATTTTAATTTGAAAACCAATATAATAAAAACTAGTATTAATGTGGTACCATTAGCTACAATAAGTGGAAGATCTTTAATGATCAATCCGTATACTAGCCAGAGAAATACACCAATAAATAATATTGAAAAAGTTATTAGAGATATGTCTTCTGTTTTTCTAGTTTTCCAAGTTTTAATGACTTGGGGCAAAAAGGCAATCGTAGTCAAAGTTGCAGCAAGAAGCCCTATATAAATTATGTCGCTCATTATCGTAAACTAATTAATTTTCTATGAGTTTAAGCGTGTCTTGTATAACTTTACTCCAAGAAAATTTTTCTACAGATTTTTTTGCTTCTTTTCCAATTTTTGAACCATTTTTTAAGGCTTGATTTATTTTTTGGGCTAATTCTTTATAATTCCCTACCTTAAATAGATAACCGTTTTTATCGTCTTCTATTAAATCCCTTGCTCCTTTGTTATCGCTAGAAATTGCTATTTTTTCTCTAGCCATTGCTTCTATAAGCGATTGCGGCATAGATTCTCTTATTGAAGGCAAAACAAAGATTTTAGCTGAGTCTATTTTTTTAATTTTATCTTCAATATTATAAATCGGTTTGGTGAATGTTATTCTTTTATCTCCCTTCATGATAGATTTTAATTTTTTTAAATATTCTTCTTCTGCTGGACCGACAATTTCTAAATTTATATCTTTATCTTTTAATAAACGCATTGAGCGTATCAAAGTTTCTATATTTTTTATTGGAGCAATTCTTCCAAGAAAAAGAATTTTTTTGTTTTCTGTTGATTTTTTTTGAGTAAAAAATTCATCAGGAATGCCGTTTGGGATATAAACTATTTTATCTTTTTTAGCGCCTAGCTTTAAAAGATATGGAATTTCCCATTTGGTTATAGCTATTATTTTATCAAATTTATTAATTGTAATTGGAGCAATAAATTTATCATAAAATTTTACTGCTATTTTAGCTGGTAATGTTCTAGTAATATTTCCTTCTACAAATGGGGCATGTGTAACAAGAAATACTTTGCATTTTAATTTTTTAGTAATTTTTAGTGCTTTTGTTGTGTGTAATTGGCGATAACTATGGGCCATTATTATATCTGGTTTAAACTTCAATATTTCTTTTGCAAAATTCCAGTAGAGAAAACTTTCTCCGCCTAATTTTATTGATGGAAATCTTGTTATTTTTAAATTACCTAATATTGCTTCTTTTTCAGATTTTAATTTAGTGCCTTTTATAGAATTTGAGGAAAAGATTCTTACTTCGTGATGCTTTGCAAGAAGCTTGGCTTCATGTTGGGCTCTAGTCCAAACTCCACAAATACTTGGATGACTGAAATTGCTTAAAATTACTATTTTCATTGAAAGTTAAAATAATAAGGAAAAGTTTAAAAAGATAACTATGTAAATACTTATGGTGGCTATGAAAAAAATGTTGCTATTAGTTTTAGGCTTAATCACTATTGGAACTATTTTAGTGTTGGCCTAAGGAAATGACTTCGCCCCCTTCAGACAATTATAATAAGATTAGACACAATAATTGAGCAAATCCAAAACATTATCAAAGATGGATTAAGGACGACAGTTGAAAATATTGTAGATGTAAACATAGTAAATGGCACAGTTAATGCCAACTTAAATGAACCTATCGATGTAAACGTTTTATCAGAGCCAGATTCAGAATGTGAATGGGGAAAATTAAATCAAAAAGTTGGGGGATTTGAAAATATTAATCTTTCAAATGTTAATAGCAATCCGGTGGTAGTTAGTTCTAACTTAAAACTAGTAATATTATCAATAGATCAAACTTATGTAAATTTTCAATTAACAGATGTTAAAGCCATAGTTCTTGTAAATGAATCTCATCCTTGGAATCCACCAGGAAGGGGCAGCAGAGCAATGATTAAAATTAATAATGTACTATGTGGTATCTTTGATAATCCATTTCATGGTTTAATGAGTTTTAATAGCTCAGATTGTATTATAAGTGTGTTTCAAGATGGATTAAATATAGTAGAATTAAGGAGTGAATGTGAATCACTTCCTTGTGCAGACATATCAATGAGTGATGTTTTATTGGAAATGCAAGTAAAACCAGCAAATTGCTAATTTTGTTACTTTAGTTTATTCTCTATAAACAATTCCATTTTTTAACTTGAAGGTAAATTTCTTCTTCTGTATAAATCTGAGGATAAAAGAAATGAAATGTAGCGTTAAATCTATTTTCTATTTCATCTAAAGATAAACTACCGCCAGATTCAGCTAACCATGATTTGACAGCAAGTTGAATCTCTTCATTATCTGGCGGTTGAAATATGATATAATATTTTTTTTCATTACCTTCTGTTTGATTAGGTTTATTTTTTTCTGTTTTATCCACTTTAGGATAGATGATGGTTACTTTACCATTATCTTCTATTCTTTCTATTCTTATTACTGTAACTGGGCATACTTCTGCTGATTCTAAAACAGAATCATAATCTTCAGTTTCAAATATTCTTTCATAAAAGCCAGTTTCTGGATTCAAAATTCCTTCTTTGAGGTCTGCTTTACAATCTTCATTTACTTCCCAGAATTTAGGAGCAACTACCACACATGAAAATGATCCTATACAATTTTTTCTATCATATATTATTTTGTATTTCATTTTCCATCAGAATTTAAAACAGTATATAAAATTTATTATTGTATTTTATCAATGTTAAGAAAGATAAAATTTATTCCATCTTATTTAACTTAAATAGTTTCTTATAAAACGTTCTTAAAGATCTTATTTTTGAATAGTGCTTATAAGCGAATTTTTGAGCCAGACTTACAATAAAGAAGCGATAATGACATTCTCTGCATGTCATCATAAAGCCGTATGTAAATCTTTTTGGTATCCAGCAATTTTTGTATGTGATTGTTTCTTGACAAAAAGGACATTTAACTGTTACTATATATTTTTCTTTATTTGTTTTTTTCATAGAAATGGGTCTTACAAATTTTATGTGTTTACTATACTCCTCAAGCATATCTTTTCTAAGTTGCCTAATCTCTTCATTAGTCATGTTTTCAGTCATATTAATACAATTATGTGGATCCATCTGATTTTTTATGTAATCTAGTTTGTCCTTTATTACGCCTTTTTCTATACATCTTTGGTACATGACACTACCAGGATATGGCTGAATGAACCCAAGACCGATTTGGCCTTGACAATTATTTATCCAGTAGCTGAGTGTTTGTCTTGCAGTTTCATTTGTTTCTGCTGTATCACCAAATATAAAGTGCCCCTGTACTCCTATTTTTGCTTGCAATGTTGCATGGAATGCTTTTTCAATTTGTTGAGGGGTTATTGGTTTCATCATACTTTTTAAGACAATTGGGCTAAAACTTTCGAAACCGTAACTTATTGTTTCACATCCAGCATCTTTCATAGTTTCCAACATTTGTTTATCTACAGTGTGAACTAATATTTGGCATACCCATTTGATTTGATAACCAACTTCTTCAGAAAGTTCTTTTATTCTTTTACAAAATTCATAAATACGTTCTTGTTTTATTGAAAAACAATCATCTACTATAAGGAACGTATTTATTCTATATTGTTTTACAACTTCCCTAATCTCTTGCATTATATTGTCTATAGATCGCCATCTATAATTTTCTGGATGCCAGCAAAAAGTACAATTGAATGCGCATCCACGACTACCTAACAATGGATAAGTTTTAGGATAGTCATAAAAGTGATTACAGTATCCATCTGTAGTGTGCATGTTATCTAGGTGTTCGTCAAATCCAAAATCTTTATAATCTGGAAAAGGTATAGCATCTAGATCTTTTATCGGGTCGCGTTTCTTTGCTCTAACAAGCTTACCATCTTTATCATAAAACACTATGCCTGCAACTTCTTTTATGTCTAGATCTTGCCCTAAATGTTCTATTAATTCTATGATTGTTTTTTCTCCTTCACTAATAATACCAATGTCTGGCCTTAATACTTCAAGCATTAATTCTGGTTCATGTGTTAATATGTGACCAGCTAAAATAAATTTAGGTTTAGACATATGTTCATGAACTGTGTCTATAATTACTTTAACTGTATGATATATAAAATCATTTCCACCTGTACAAACATAATCGTAATCTTTTTCATCTAATTTTTTCTTTAGTATGTCTTTAACGTCACCATAAATATGGTTCATGTTTAAACAATCTACCTTGAATCCTGCTTTTCTTAATACAGAGCAGATATAACCAAGACCAATAGGGAAAGTATAATGATGATAAATTTCTTTAGAAAAATTGTATTTTGGGATTATTAGTAATATGCTAATGTTTGTTGCAGAAAAAGCCTTTCTAGTAGCTAATTGATTATCTGATTCGAGTAAAACTTCTACTTGCTGCCTTAATATGCTTGTTGCTTGGGACATAGTTTTATATATTAATTTTTTGTTTATATAATTTGCTATTCGCCTGGCTCTGTTGAAAATCTCTTGAAAATGTTTATTAACCCATGAACCTTTCGGCTTCATGGGGGAGGAGATGTGATCCTCCATGAAAAAAGAGGATAAACTAATAAATAAAATTAAGCGTTTGTTAAAATGCATGAACTGCCCAAGATGGTTACACCATTATGGACCAAAGACGTATGAATTCTATCAGCATGTTGTTGCTTTGATCTTAAAAGAATGCTTTAAACTCTCATTTAGACGAGTTTCCAAGCTTCTCAATATGTTGGGAATTCACGTTCCAACATATTCTGCATTATGCAAGATACGAAAGAGGATTCCTTTCTGGATGTGGAAAAGATTCCTAGGGTTGACTGCGAATTTCAATAGCTATTTAGTTGCTATTGATTCGACAGGATTGAGTAGAACACATCCAAGTTTCCATTATCTCAAGAGAATTGATAGAAATAAGCCTGTAAAGAGTTACATCAAGCTTTCTTCTTTGTTTGATACACGAAGAAAGAAGTTTCTTGGTTTGAGAATTCGAGCAAAGCCAAGACATGATACACAAGATGTGAAGTATTTATTGAAACGAAGGAGAAACATGAGGAAACTTCTTGGAGACTCGACCTACGATGCAGAGTGGATTCATGAGTATGCATATAAACAAGACATTATCACCATCATGAAACCAAAGAAGAAGGCAAAAAAAGGATTCTATCGAAAGAAGCAGAGGAAAGAGTATTCTGAGAGAACGTATCACAGAAGAAGTATGATTGAATCTGGGTTTGGAAGTTTGAAAAGGAAATATGGAAGTTACGTTCTAGCGAGAACTATCTCTGCTCAAAGAGCAGAGATCTATTGTAGGGCAATAGGCCCACAATTTAAATTTAAGAAATAATAAGATTTTCAACTAACCCTATTCGCCTGCTGTGTTGCATAACGCTTAAATTATAGTTCCTACTTCTAAACATGGGGGGAGGAGGAACTCCCATGAAAAAGAGATGGGGAAAGAAGTACAAAGACAAAAGGAAATGGAAAGAATATAATAAGCAGCTGATTAAAAGAGGAGAGTTTTATGTTAATCCTAGATTCCTAAACACGTGGAATGAAGAAATAAAGGAGACGAATCATGGAAAAGAAGAGATAGTAGTAACAGCAGTTAATAATTTCGCTTTCGTCGAAGCTATGATTTTGGATTTGGAAACGGGCCAGTTGTTGAATCGATGGAGAGTATCCACAGGATATTATCTTCAGAATCCATCCTTGGGTGATTTAGATAAAGATGGGAGAAAAGAAATTATTTACGCCGATGTTGAAAATATTTACGTTGCTGATGCACTCTCGGGTGCCATGCGGGTGGGATTCCCAAGGCACATTTGGGATGGTGAGCCACGATTGCCAATTCCGCCTGAAGCATGTTATGAGCAGGAAGCTCCCTATTGCTATCCAACGCAATTGGGGGTTGCTGATTTAGATGGCGATGGTTACCCAGATATTTATACCGAGGCGATATATAATTTCAGAGATCCGAGCGATCCGAATGGTTATATGTACAGCATCTTCGCCTATGATCGGGTTGGCAATACGTTGAGTGGTTTTCCATTCCATTTGAGGAATTTTCAAGTGATGCCATGGGGCATAGGGTCTTGGAGTGAGCGGTATCCTTTCACCTATGCGGACATTAACACAGATGGCATTGCCGACATGGTGGGTTCAAAAGGTTGGGGAAGAATCGAAGCATTTAGATTGAATTCACCGTACAACAAAAAATTGGCGCCCTTTCCCAAATATGGCGTTGATGAGCAAAACACAAAAGAAATTAGAGACTAGAGACAAAAACTCAAATTAACAAATATCGAGTAATTCTTAGTTTCATTTTTAACAATTATTTAATTCGTTGACTATTGTATTATAGAACTTTTTTACGAGTTTATATCAAAGATAATGGATGAGTATTTAGATTAAGAGCCTATATCTATTCTATGATTCTACAAACTCTATTCACCTTATGTAATAAGTTTAAGAT
>Ga0213870_1000698_pt1 | contig 15673 bp, 14 predicted proteins | sample WICALVC2017_Meta_FD_160119 | JGI IMG/M metagenome (GOLD analysis project Ga0213870, IMG submission 160119) | Freshwater microbial communities from subterranean cave lake in Wind Cave National Park, South Dakota, United States - WICALVC2017 | ecosystem: Environmental > Aquatic > Deep subsurface >... | reverse complement strand
TGTATGCCGTATCGCTTCAAAACCTTCTTTTTCCTCTTCTTCTAAAACCAACGCCCCAGAATCTTTTCCTATACTAGAATCTTTTCCTATACTAAAATCAGAATCAGCGTCTGTTACAAATCCCGAAATTAAATTCAAACTGCCGGAAAAATAAACCGCAATCGCGACAACAGCAACTAAAATTACAATCAAAAAATCAGATTTATTTTTCATCATCTATTTAATTTTAAAAATTTCTTATTTAAATATGTTTCCCTCTGTGTTTATTGTTTTCCTTCAACACCATCATGACATTGCCAGTATATATAAACCCTTTGGAGTGAACCCCATTTGGTAGACACTAAGTTAAGCAACTTTTTGTGTATTTAAGAAATGATTTCTATCTAACAATGTCTTATGAATACTTAAAAGAGAAAAATAAGAAGGTATTGGAATTAGAAACTAGAAGAAAGGTATATGGGCTTGTCAAAAAATATTCTGGGTGTCATTTTAGAGAAATTGAGAGGAAAGGCAAATTTTCTACAGGAGTTATAAAATATCACTTAGATTTTTTGACAAAACATGGTCTTATCAAACAAGAAAAAGATGGAAATAGTTTACGTTATTTTCTTACTGATATTCAGTCTGAGAATAGAAAACTTCTAGGTCTTTTAAGGCAGGATAGTATTAGAAAGATTATCCTTTTTATTTTGACTAAAAAAGATGTTCATCATGAAGATATAGTAAGGTTTGTAAATCTCTCCCCCTCCACAGTATCTTGGCACATAAAAAAATTACTAAGAAACGAAATTATTACCAGGGTTAAAGTAGGAAGAAAAACCACCTATAAATTACTGATACAAGAAGAGGAAATAGTAAGGCTATTAATATCTTATAATGAAAGTTTCTTAGATACACTAGTGAATAAAACAATAGAAATGTGGGACATAAAATAACTTATTCATTATGCAAACTACAGATAATTAGATTATAAAAATAAACAAGACCACCCATTATAAGTAGTTTTATATACTTTTTAGTGCTAATTTTTTTTATGTATTATCATATGGGGAAAGAAGAGGTTTTACTCAGATTAAAATCTACAGAAAAAGGCCTATCTGAAAAGGAAACCCAAGCAAGATTTAGAAAATATGGGGTAAATATTATAGAAAGAAAACACAAAATAAATCCTTTGTTGATATTTCTCAACCAATTTCTAGATCCTCTTGTTGTGATTTTGATTATAGTCACTTTCATTAGTTTTTACTTGGGAGAATATCTAGATTCTGGAGTTATTTTAGTGATTATATCCATAAATGCGGTTATAGGTTTCTTTAATGAATACAAAGCAGAAAAATCTATAGAATTGTTACAAAGGTTGAGCTCGCAACAAAGCAAGGTATTGAGAAATGGTCAAGAAAAATTAATTCCTTCTTTTAAATTAGTTCCTGGGGATATTATCATTCTAGAAAGCGGGGACAAAGTAGGAGCAGATTGCCGTTTATTGGAAGAAAGTAATCTTAGATTGGATGAAGCAATTCTTACTGGAGAAAGTGTTCCGGTACAAAAACAATTATCTCAAATAGGAAAGAAAGATGAAAAAATTCCTGTGGCAGAACAAAGCAATATGGTTTTTTCAGGCACGACTGTAGTATCTGGTAGAGGAAAAGCTGTTGTTGTTGCAACTGCCATGAATACAGAGATGGGAAAAATTGCTATGTTTGTGCAAGGAATAGATACAAGTAAAACACCGCTTCAAAAAAAATTAAAAGTACTTGGTAAAAGATTAACTATTGGCACAGTAATTATCTCTGCTTTGGTTTTCATTGTTGGATTATTTAAAAATTTAGGCATTCTTGAAATTTTTGAAACAGCCATTACACTTGCCGTGGCTGTTGTTCCTGAGGGTTTGCCTGCAGTTGTTACTATAAGTTTGGCTGTTGGAGTCAGAAGAATGCTAAAAAGAAATGCGCTAATTAGGAAATTAAAGGCTGTAGAAACATTAGGAAGCGTTAATATAATTTGCTCAGATAAAACTGGCACTCTAACGAAAAATGAAATGACTGTAAAAAAAATATTTGCGCATAACAAGATGATAGAAGTTACAGGCGAAGGTTACAGTTTAAGTGGTTCTTTTTACTATAATAATAAAAAAATTAATTCTAAAGCCTTGCAGAATTTACTTAATGTTTCTGCGGGTTGTAATAATTCCGTTCTTCCAAATATAGGCGATCCGACTGAGTTAGCATTATTGGTTCTTGCAAAGAAAGCAAATATCAATAGAATTGAAGAAAGAGTAGATGAGGTTCCATTTGATCCTATGAAAAAATACATGAGCACAACGCATAAAGTAAATCAAAAAGAAATAACCTTTATTAAGGGTGCTCCAGAGGTCGTTCTTAAATTTTGTAATTATGTTGAAGTTGAAAACAAAATTCTGAAGCTAAATAAAAACGATAAGAGAAAAATTCTTGAAAAGAATCATGAAATGACATTACAGGCCTTTAGGGTTCTTGGTACCGCTTATAAAAAAAATGGAAAAACTATATTCGTTGGCTTAGTTGGGATGATAGATACTCCAAGAAAAGAGGTTAAAAATGCAATAAAAATAGCAAAAAAGGCAGGAATTAGGGTTATTATGATTACAGGGGATCATAAAAATACTGCCAAAGCTATTGCTGATCAAATTGGTATTGAAGGCGGCGTTATTGAAGGGAAATATTTAAATGAAAAAAATATAAATAAAGTAATTGGTAAGGCAAATATTTTTGCAAGGGTTGATCCTGAGCATAAGGTGTTAATTCTTAAGACTTTACAAAAGAAAGAAGAAGTAGTTGCTATGACAGGAGATGGGATAAATGATGCCCCAGCCTTAAAAAAGGCTGATGTTGGTATTGCTATGGGTATTAAAGGTACGGATGTTGCTCGTGATGTCAGTGATATGATTTTAGTTGATGATAATTTTGCTTCTATAGTTAAGGCAGTTAAAGAAGGAAGAATTATTTATGATAATATAAAGAAATTTATTCAGTTTTTATTAGGAGCAAATCTAGGCGAGATAGGAATTATACTCTTTAGTTTACTGCTAAATATACCTTTGCCATTATTGCCGCTGCATTTATTATGGGTTAATCTTGTTACTGATGGTTTTCCTGCATTGGCTTTAGGTATAGATAAGCCAGATACTAATGTTATGAAAAGAAAACCAAGGGAAAAAAATGAGACTATTTTAAGTGGCATGTATGGTTTTTTATTTATTTCAGCATTACTAAGCACAATTATTTCTTTAGGGTTGTTTTATTACTATTTAGATAAAGGTTTAACAGAAGCAAGAACTGTTGTATTAACAACATTAATATTATTCGAATTATTTTTAGCATTTAGTTGCAGAAGCAAACAAAGTATATTCAGACTAGAAACAAATAAATTGTTATGGGGCGCAGTTATTTTAAGCGTTGTTTTGCATATAATTATTATGTATACGCCTCTAAATCTAGCATTTAAAATAGCGCCATTATCATTGATGCAATGGTTCATAATAATCATCATTAGTAGCAGCGGGTTGTTATTTTTTGAGGTGAAAAAAGCATTATGGCATTATTAGCAGATTTTGTCTTTTTTTGCATCTTTATCTTTATTCTAGCCAGAAGTAGTGCATGGACTATAAGAAGCATATCCAAAATCTCGGCATTTTTAAGGATTGGTGAATTTACAAGCGGATTTATTATTCTGGCATTTGCAACTACGCTTCCTGAATTACTTGTTGGAATTAATTCTGCTATAGCGAATACTCCTGCCTTGAGTTTAGGTAATGTACTTGGAAGTAATATAGCAAATTTAACTTTGATTTTAGGCATTGTAATCTTGGTAGGAAGAGGAATTAAAATAAAGAGTAAATTCATTAGAAAAGATAGTTTTTACATACTTCTAATCGCGGCATTGCCTATTTTTTTAATGTTAGACCATGAGCTTTCTAGGGTGGATGGAGTTGCATTAATAATTACTTTTATTATTTACATATTTAAAATAAAGAAAGAAAGAAAAAAATATGAAAATAAAATTAATCACGCTACTGGGTATGAGATGTTTAATAATATTGCGTTATTTATTCTAGGAATTTTAGTTCTTTTAATAAGCGCAAATTTTGTGGTAAGGTTTGGTATAAATCTTGCGCAAGATCTTAATGTTGCTCCTATACTGATTGGATTATTTTTGATAGCAATAGGCACTTCTATTCCAGAGCTTGTTTTGGGGATAAGGTCTGCATTAAGTGGCCATGAAGAATTATCAGTAGGTGATCTTCTAGGGGCAGTTGCTATAAATTCAACATTAGTTTTAGGAATAACCGCACTGATTAGACCAATTTTAACCCATTATACTATTTTTATAACGAGTGCCTTTTTTATGCTTGGAGCTTGCTTATTGGTGTTGTTATTTGTGCATTTTGATAAAAAAATTACTATAAAAGAAGGTTTAATTCTTCTTCTATTTTATATAATATTTACAATTATTGAAATAGGATTAAATGGTTTAATATAAAAACTTATTTTCTAATCATCCATAAACCAGCGATGATTAATAAAACAGTCCACCAATTAACGATCCACCAGCTAAATCCGCCTAAGTCACGTATAAGATAAAGAACCCCTAAGACTAAGAGAACCCAACCCAATTCTTTAGAATGACAACAACATGGAATTGTACCGCAATATTTACAAACATTTGATTGACTTGGAATTCTTGTCATTAGAGTTTTATTAGTTCTTGAAGATCTTCTTTTAGCCATTAAAACACCCCCATTTTATCTATTAGCTTTGTTCTTGTATTTATAAATTGATGTAACCATTTTTACGTGGAAATAGATTGTTTTATTATTAATTATTATAAATTTTATACCTGAACATATTTGAAATAAATATTGTCCGTTAATATTATAAAGTACTTTAATTTTACTTTTACAAAGATGGCAAGTATAAATGAAGTAGCAGAATCTTTGCATCCATTAGAAAGAAAGGTACTGCCCTATTTAGAAAGAGGTAATAGCGCAGAAGAACTTCAGAAACTGAGTGGATTGTCAGAAGTAGAGGTGATGCGAGCATTGCAATGGCTTCAAAATAAAAAAGCTTTAACAATAAAAATACAAACAAAGGTGATTATTATCTTGGATGCCAATGGAATAAAATATAAAAAAAATGGCCTTCCAGAAATAAATTTTCTTAAGTCCTTATTAGAAAAACCGCTTACTTTAAATGAAATAAAAGAAAAAACTAAATTAGATAATAATGAGATTACGATATCTATAGGAGTATTAAAAAAGAAGGGACTTATTAATTTAAATGAAAAAATTTCTTTGACTGAGCAAGGCAGAAATTGTCTTGATGGGCAATCGCTTGAGGAGCAGTTTATTAATGCTTTGCCATTATCAGTTTCAGATTTAACGCAAGAGTGGGCCCATGCTTATAATGAATTATCTAAGAGAAAAGAAATTATAAAAACAAATATTAAAAAAATAAGAACATTTGTGTTAACGGATTTAGGAATAAAATTAACAAAAACAAAGATATCTGAAAATTTTCTTGAAACATTGACTCCAAAAATTTTAACATCTGGTACTTGGAAAAAAACAAAATTTAGGCATTATGATTTAACATCCATCGTGCCAAAGATTTATGCTGGAAAAAAACATCCTATGAATCAAGCAATAGAATACATGAGGAGAATATGGTTAGATATGGGTTTTCAAGAAATGCATGGAAATTTAATCCAAACATCTTTTTGGAATTTTGATGCCTTATTTGTGCCACAGGACCATCCTGCTAGAGATTTGCAAGATACATTATTTATTAAAAATCCTGAAAAAGGAAATTTGTCTGAAAAAGAATTAATAAGAAGGATAAGTAAGGCACATGAAAATGGTTGGTCTACTGGAAGTAAAGGATGGAAATATAAATGGAACAAAGATGAAGCAAGATTAAATGTTTTAAGGACACATACAACTGTTTTATCGGCACAAACTATTGCAAGATTAAAACAAAAAGATTTACCCGCAAAGTTCTTTAACATTGGAAAGGTATTTAGAAATGAAACATTAGATTGGTCGCATTTATTTGAATTCTATCAAAGTGAAGGCATAGTCGTAGATGAAAATGTTAATTTTAAGCATTTACTTGGTTATTTGAAAGAATTTTTTAAGAAAATGGGATTTGAAAAAGTTAGATTTGGGCCAGCTTACTTTCCGTATGTTGAACCAAGTTTAGAGTGTGACGTGTTTCATCCAGTGCACAAAAAATGGTTAGAGCTTGGTGGTGCAGGAATTTTTAGGCCAGAGGTTGTTAAACCTTTATTAGGGAAAGATGTTCCTGTGCTTGCTTGGGGATTAGGGGTTGAGAGGATAGTTACTTTATATTATGAAATTAATGACCTAAGAGAATTGTATAAGAACGATATTAAAAAATTACGAGAGTTTAAGGTATTTTTACAATGAAAATATATGAGTTGTTATTTGGCTTTCTTTCCATAGTCAGCTTTATTTTAGCATTTAAAATTCCTGATAGAGTATACCAAATATTAGCGATTTTTGCTGGCGTTACAATACTAATTGTAGTCTATTTAAATGCAAAATTATTTGAAGAAAAAATAAGAGCAAAAATTATCATCGAACATAATAAAGGTCATTTTTCAGGATCAGATGGCATAAGACAACTTCCTATTATACTTGATGAGATTTTAAAAATGGCAGGAGAAAAATAAATGCCAACTATAACCTTAAATAAAAAAATATTAGAAAATTTAATAGGAAAAAAATTATCTTTAGAACAATTAAAAGATAGAATTAGTTACTTAGGAACAGATTTAGAATCTATTAAAGGAGATGAAGTTACAGTCGAAATATTCCCAAATAGGGCAGATATGTTATCTGAACAAGGATTTGCTAGGGCATTATCTTCATTTATAGGAATTAAAACTGGCTTAAAAAAATATAATGTAAAAAAGTCAAATTATATTGTTAAAATAGATTCTTCTGTTAAAAAAATAAGACCTTACACAGCATGTGCAATAGTAAAAAACCTTAAATTTGATGATAAAAAAATAAAAGGAGTAATACAACTTCAAGAAAAGCTTCATATAACCTACGGAAGAAATAGAAAAAAGGCAGCTATTGGAATTTATCCATTTGAAAAAATAAAACTTCCTATTTATTATAAAGCATTACCAAAGAATAAAATAAAATTCAAAGCATTAGAATCACAAAAAGAAATGACGGCTATACAAATTCTTTCGGATCATCCAGCCGGCAGAGAATATGGGCATTTATTATATGGCCTAGATTCATTTCCTATTTTCATAGATGCAAATAATAAAATACTTTCCATGCCGCCGATTATAAATTCGCATGATACTGGAAAAATAACTAAAGGTACGAAGGATGTTTTTATTGAATGTTCTGGGTTTGATTTTGAGACCTTAAAAACGCTGTTGAATATTATAGTAACAACATTAGCAGATATGGGTGGCGATATATATTCAATGGAGCTCATTTATCCTGGAAAAAAAGAAATTACGCCGGATTTAATGCCAACTATGATGAAGGTTGATATTCATTATATTAATAAAATCCTTGGATTAAGCCTAAAAGAAAAAGATATTAAAAAATTTCTAGGAAAGATGGGATTTAATTATAAAAACAAAAAAGCCTTAATTCCTGCATATAGATCTGATATTTTGCATCAAATTGATCTGGTTGAAGACATCGCTATAGCATATGGATATGAAAAATTTGATAAAGAAATTCCAAATATTTCTACAATAGCTGAAGAAAATAGCTTTGAGCCATTTAAAAGAAAGGTGCAGGAGATTTTACTTGGCCTTGGCTTATTAGAAACATCGTCATTTACAATAATTAATAAAGAAGTGTTAAATAAAATATTAATGAAAGATAATACGGTAGAATTAAAAAATCCATTAAGTAAAGAATTTAGTGTCTTAAGACCAAGTTTGATTCCTTCATTATTGCAAATTCTTTCAGAAAATCAACATAATGAATATCCTCAAAAAATATTTGAAATAAACACTATTGTAAAAGAAAATCATGAGGAAAATAGTTTAGCTATAGCGGTGTCCCATGAAAAAGCGAATTTTACAGAGCTTAAGCAAGTTCTCGATGCCTTATTTTCTTCTTTAAAATTAGAGTATAAAATTAATCCAGAAAAAACAGATACATTTATTGAAGGAAGATGCGGAAAGATTTTTGTAAATAAGCAATCTATGGGTCTCATGGGAGAAATAAACCCACAAGTATTGTTAAATATGAATTTGTCTAACCCCGTTAGCGTTCTTGAGATTGATATAGAGTCCTTATCTAAAATGCCTTTCTAAAACTGTTTTAATATCATTCAAATTAAATGGCTTTGCGATATAACCATTTGCGCCACTTGCTAATGCGTCATGTTCTACAAGAAAATCTCCGCTCATCATATAAATTGGGATTTCTTTATTGAATCCTCTAATTTGCCTTATAGCCTCAATTCCATTTACCTTCAGCATGCTATTGTCAGTGAAAACTACACAATAACCATTTTCTCTTATTTTATTAACAAGATCTTCTCCGTCAGATACTTGATCAATTTCTATATTTGGCCTATAGCCCATTATTATTCTAACTAATATAGATCTTATTTCTTCTTTATCATCAGCAACAATTACTCTTTTAGTATTTTCCATAAATAGCCTAAGAATACGCACTTTATAAGCCTTTCTATTTTAATTACCTTATAGTGGTTATTAAAAATCAACTGTAGACTTCCTTTATCTCCTCTTTTTTTAATAGTCCGTATGGATTTCCATATTCTCTAATATTCTCAATCATTCTACGATTGGGCTTTGTTTCAATTCCATTTTCAACCATTTTTTCCCTTTGATTTCTTATTTCTTCACTAATTTCAACATTTGTTGGGCAATGTCTTACGGTAATGTCATTTAGAGGATCAACATAGAAGGTTTTATCTAAAATGCCTTTTTTAATTAGTATGGCTTTACCCCTTGCAGTTAAGGTTTCCTTTCCTGTAATTTTTAATAATGCAGAATCCTGCCTGCATAATCCACATAAAATGCATTTATCTACCCCAGCCATTTAATCCACCTAAATTTATTTTTATCATATTAGTTTATCTTTATTAAGTATGTTGAATGGGTCAAATTGTGCTTTCATAATCAACAGTTCATGTTGCCTAATTTTATTTAAAGTATCTTTTTTTAATAAACCTAAACCAAATCTTGTACCGAAATGCCCATTTAATTTGTTAACCGCTTCAATTAGTTCTTTAATTGCTTCTCTGTCTTTAAAGCACGGATGCAGAACTGATGCTCCAATAGGCCCAAAACATGGTATTTGATTTCTTTCGAGCCAGTATAAGAATTCTGTCATATTTTCTAATGGGACAAATGGATCTTCCATTAAAATATAATCTGCCTGGGCCAATTTATTAAAAACCTTTTTTCTTATTTTCCAAATCCTTTCAATATCATTTATGTCTTTAATGTCACCTTCAAAGCTACTATATTCAATAATCAAATAATGCTTTGCATCTAGTCCAACTAATGTAGAAGCAAATCTGTTAATATATTCAATTGCAATTGCTTCATCATTATTTTTTAGAGCAGTTATTTTTTCAATTATGTCTTCTATCTTATCAAATTTTAATAGGTCCATGCTATTTTCATTGATTTTTGCAGTTATTTTTAATTTAATTTTAGTAAATACTCCTATTGTTCCTTCAGTGCCTAAGATTTCTGAACTATATCTTCTTAATTTTCCATTTCCATCTATCATGTCTATGTCTATAACCCAATCTTTCATTTTTCCAAATTTTTTTTCATAAATACCTGAAGAATTAATTGCGCACATTCCTCCAATAGTGCAAACTGCTGAATCTTCTGGTATAATAGGAAAAAACCTATCTTTCAATGCATTATTTAAGTCATCTAACACAACTCCAGGTTCGACCACAACATAATCTTTCCCAATTTGTTCTATTTTATTCATTCTGCTAAAATCAAGAACTATAGAATCAAATGGGACTGTACTTCCTACAAAACTAGTGCCTGCTCCCCTTGGGATAATATTTTTTTTATGTCTTCTGCAGTAATGTATGATTTGATTGATTTGTTTTGCGTCTGTTACCCAAACAACCTTATCAGTTTTTCCTTTAATTTGACTGGCATCAGTGCTATAAACCTCTCTATCTACAATCTCGTCAGATACGTTTTCTGTGCCAACTAATTTTTCAAACCATTCAATATTAGTCATATTTTGAATAATTCTCCTAATTCAAATACCTTTATTCCTGGAGGGGCATTATTTTTCAGATGATAATAAGCTAATGGATCTGCAACAACTAATTTTTTTGTTTTACACATATTAAATATTGGTTTTGCTAATTTATTTGCTAATAAGGGGATGTTTTGTATCATCCCACCTTCTGCCCCACAAATTACTGTATCTTCTCTATTTCTTTCAAGTTCTATTATTTTAAGTCCAATGGCTTCTAGGATTGCTCTAGGCTCATCATAGATCATTAAATTAGGAGAATCATAATAACTAATTTCCTCATCATATAATATAGGTAGTTTAGCTTTATATGCTGACAAAAACTGAGAAACATGCTGTACTTTAAATCCATAATGTTTTCCTAATGTCCAGAAACAAGCTGGAGAATTAGTAACAATGTTTTTAACAGTGCTCATTTCAAATATCTCTTTTGTCTTTTCTTTTAAGGCTTCAAAATCTTTTGTATAGCCATTAAAATATGCAACTGCCCCACAGCAAATATTTTCGCTTATTTTAAAAACATTTAGGTTTAAAAAATGATGAAAAATATGCTCATAATTTTTAGCTATTTCTGGCATTACTGAGGTAACTAAACATCCTGGAAAATACAATAATTTCTTTGGCTTAAAAAATATCATTTTATTATACCTAAAGTTAAATGAATATTATTTACCCCTTATGGATGGAATCAGTTACTCATATATAAGCTTATATTGACTATAAAATATAAAGGGAAATATTTATTCAGGGGGCTATTTTGATGGTTTCATTTTCCAAGGGCGTATTTAGGTTTTCATCTTTGATTAAGTTAAAAGGAATATTGAATACCTCATCTAACTCTATTCCAGTAGGAAAAAACAATTTACCATCTTTTGACAAATAACTATCAATTTCTCGTTCTTGAATAGAAAGTTTAGCATTATAAATCCCATTAATTTTTTTGATATCAATTATTTCAATATTAGCATCTGGTCTTACACTTTCTAGTCTGTCTATATAATCCTGTACCCTATTTTTAGCATCATTTTTGGATATTTCATTATTAGAAGAATTAAGAATAATAAAAAAAGACACAATTAATGATATAAATAATATAACGCTTAAGCCTTGCCAGAATTGTGGTTTTTTAATAAAATTTAATTTTATTCCTATTCCATCAGATTTTGTTGATTGAATATTTTGTTTTTCTGGAGATTGGATGTTTTCTTCGTTATGTTCTGCGCTTTCTGTTTTATTGATAACATCTAATTTTATTCCTTCTTCATTATCTTTATTCATGGGGCGCTAATCACCTTATATTATTTGGGCGTGGTATTTAAATCTTCTGCATAATAGAGTGTGTCTAAAAAATAAAACTTATTAAATCAAAGTATCACCTCAAATCTATTAAGCATCAAGAAAAGAGGTGATACAAATGCTTAAACGATGGGATAGTATTACAGAGAATATAAATCTTTTTGTTGTTCAGCTTGTTAAAAAATTAGTTAGGAAGGTATTTCCTAAACTGGAAACAAAAACAAGAGGAAGACCTCCAAAACATGATCCAGAAGGCTATTTAACCCTTTTAGCAGCAAAGGAGTTTGATAAGAAGAGCTTAAGAGGTGCTGAAGTAAGACTAAGTAAACTTGTTTGTAATGAACGAGTTGACCATTCTGTTATTGCTTATTGGGAAAAGAAGCCTAATGAACTATGGCAGTTAGACATTAAAGGGCCATTTAAAATAGAAAATAAGAAGTACTATTTTGTGATATGCATAGATGATTACAGCAGATATTTGTTATTAGCTGGCATATAGAAGATGGTTTAATAATAAGAGATTTCATAATGGGATTAATGATTTCCCCAGTAAACTGTATACTTAAGAACCTTACTTAACACAATAATTAAATTTAAATAGTAATTAACTTTTTCTTAACTTTATGAATCAAATGGGCCAGGCCTATCAAAAACCAGACAAAGCAAATACTGCTTCTATTGATGAAGAATTAGAAAGGATCCTTACAGGTCAAAAGGCAAAAATTAAGGTTGTTGGCGCTGGCGGTGGGGGGAATAATACAATTAATAGAATTTCAGAAGTTGGCATTGCTGGTGCCGAGGCTATTGCATTAAATACAGACGCCCAAGATTTATTGTATTGCAACGCAGATACCAAAATATTAATCGGCAGAGAAATAACTGGCGGCTTAGGAGCTGGGTCTATACCAGAAGTAGGAGAAGAAGCTGCCCGTGAAAGTGAACACGAAATCAAGGCAAAATTACAAGGGGCAGACATGGTATTTATTACTGCTGGTTTAGGTGGAGGCTGTTTAAGGGCAAGCTCTTTGATATATACAAATCCAGAAGGACCAATAACAATAGATTCCATAATCCCTGACAGTTTTGTCTATTCCTTAGAAAACGGAAAAATAGCAAAAAAAAGAGTGTTAGCAACAATGAAGACAGGAATTAAAAAAGTATACGAAGTAAAAACAAGAAATAGAACGCTTGTTGCGTCCTATGATCACCCATTTTTAAAAGTAATACCAAAAAAAGTGGATAATGCAAATCGTTTTTATGATTTTTCGTTTGAATGGGCTAGCGCAGAATCTCTAAAACAAAAAGATCTGGTGGTTACATTAAGAAAATCACCGGAAATTGATTCTCCATATAAACTATATGAAATTGAACTCACAGAAGATCTCTGCAGATTATATGGGTTTTTACTTGGAGATGGTTGGATATCGAAGAGCAAAGATTCCTATAAAATCTATTTTTCACCATCAAAAAATCAGGCATGCAATGAAAATTATATTTCTCTCATAAAGAAAGTGTTTAATCTTGATATGAAAAAATCAACAAACGGGCATTATGTGGATTCCAAAAGAGTATATGAATTACTAGAAAAGTTAGGCCTACATAAAAAAGCAAAAGAAAAAGAAGTTCCATCATGGCTCTTTAAATTACCAAATCCTCATAAGAAAGCATTTATTCTCGGATTGGCTGATGCCGATGGCCACTATTTGAAGCAAATAAAAAAGGATAGAAGAGAAAGATTAGAATTAAGATTTGAGATGCATAGCGAAAAGTTGATAAGACAATTAAAAGTATTATGCGAATACATTGGATTAAGAACAAATAATGTTGCATCGAGAACAAGAGAAATAAAATCTCAAAATTCAAAAGAAAAAAGATTATACCCATCATGGAATTTAAGAATATATAGATTATATCAACTAGATGAAAAATTAGAAGAAAATACAAGAGAAAGGAAAGGCATTAGATTTTTATATAAATATCGTGGTTCAACGAAAGCAGAATTTTTTAAGAATTTTGGATTTTCAAGAATAACTTCTATCAAAGAACTAGGTGAAGAAGATGTATACGATATAACGGTTGAAAGAAGCCATAATTTTATCTCTGAAGGATTTGTTGTTCACAATACAGGCACAGGTTCTGTTCCTATAATTGCAGAAATAGCAAAAAAAATTGGTTCATTAACTGTTGCCATAGTAACAATGCCGTTTACAATGGAAGGTAAAAGAAGATATGAAAATGCTGTTAAAGGATTAGAAAAACTTGAAAGTCATGTAGATACATTAATTGTAATCCCAAATGATAAACTTTTAGAATTAGCCCCGGATTTACCATTACAAACAGCTTTCAAAATAGCAGATGAAATATTAACAAATGCCGTCAAAGGCATAGCAGAATTAGTTACAAAACCTGGACTAGTAAATCTTGATTTTGCTGATATAAAAACCGTAATGGGAAAAGGGGGTGTAGCTTTAATCGGTGTAGGCGAAAGCGATAGTGATAATAGGGCTGTTGAAGCAGTTCTAAAAGCATTAAACAATCCTTTATTAGATGTAGACATCACTGGAGCAAATGGAGCATTAATAAATGTCGCAGGTGGCTCAGACCTGACATTAGAAGAAGCCAGAAAGGTTGTGGAAACAATAAGTGATAAATTATCAGATGACGCCAGAGTAATTTGGGGTGCCCAGTTATCAGAAGATCTAGCAAACACAATAAAAGTAATGTTAATAATAACAGGCGTAAGTTCTCCTCAAATTTTTGGTCCAAAAAGCAAACTGGCTGCCAAGGAAACACAAAAAATAGAGAAAGAATTAGGAATTGAATTTATTAAATAAAGCATTGTTGCATCTACTGGGCTTAAAGTAATTAAAAAAATTATTTCTTCTTTTAAAGAGGACTTATAATATTTTATTAATTAACCTTTAAACTACGAGCTCTTTGTTAGCATTTTTCTCATGGCCTTTAACAATGGTGGTTCTTTCTCACTTACAACTTGAGAAATTCTTTTTCTATTAGAATCTGGAACATAAGGGCTTTTACTAAAATATGAAAAAAAAGCTTTTAACATTATTTCATCTTGCGGGAAACCTTCTCTTTCAAGTTGTCTTCCAATGTCAAACGCAGCAAGATACCTTTTAGCACTATAACTTGTTAAAACAGGCAAATCTAAAAAACAATTAATTGTTTCCTCATCTGATAATCTAGCTATTCTTCCCAATCTTGTTTTTTGCCTTACAACTCTTTCATGATCATATCCTGCAAATTGAGGAAAACTAAGAACAGCTCTTTTAACTTTATCTTCATTATCAGCTCCATAAACTTGTATTCCTTGTCTTACAACTCTTTCATGATCTAATCCTGCAAATTGAGGAAAACTAAGAACAGCTCTTTTAACTTTATCTTCATTATCAGCTCCATAAACTTGTATTCCTTGTCTTACAACTCTTTCATGATCTAATCCTGCAAATTGAGGATGAGTTAGTATTGCTTTCTTAACTTTATCTTCATTATCAGCCCCATAAACTTGTATTCCTTGTCTTACAACTCTTTCATGATCTAATCCTGCAAATTGAGGATGAGTTAGTATTGCTTTCTTAACTCTATCTTCATTATCAGCTCCATAAACTTGTATTCCTTGTCTTACAACTCTTTCATGATCTAATCCTGCAAATGGAGGAAAACTAAGAACAGCTCTTTTAACTTTATCTTCATTATCAGCTCCATAAACTTGTATTCCCTGCCTTACAACTCTTTCATGATCATATCCTGCAAATGGAGGAAAACTAAGAACTGCTTTCTTAACTCTATCTTCATTATCAGCCCCATAAACTTGTATTCCTTGTCTTACAACTCTTTCATGATCTAATCCTGCAAATTGAGGATGAGTTAGTATTGCTTTCTTAACTTTATCTTCATTATCAGCTCCATAAACTTGTATTCCCTGCCTTACAACTCTTTCATGATCATATCCTGCAAATGGAGGAAAACTAAGAACAGCTCTTTTAACTCTATCTTCATTATCAGCTCCATAAACTTGTATTCCTTGTCTTACAACTCTTTCATGATCATATC
>Ga0213870_1000697_pt1 | contig 15673 bp, 6 predicted proteins | sample WICALVC2017_Meta_FD_160119 | JGI IMG/M metagenome (GOLD analysis project Ga0213870, IMG submission 160119) | Freshwater microbial communities from subterranean cave lake in Wind Cave National Park, South Dakota, United States - WICALVC2017 | ecosystem: Environmental > Aquatic > Deep subsurface >... | reverse complement strand
GTCGTTGTATACGGAAAGCTCAACTCGTTTTGGGTCTACTAAAATAAAACGGAGCACCTCGGGCGGGTTTCGGAAAATAAAAGAAGTTATAATTGAATGAGCGCAAACAGATTTGCCGCTTCCGGTGGCGCCGGAAATTAAAAGATGGGGCATGCGGGCAAGATCCGCGAAAACCGGAGTTCCGCTAACATCTTTCCCCAAAGCAAATAAAAGAGGATGAGTTGATTCCTGAAAAATTTTATGCTCAAGCAGGGGTCTTAAACCAACGGTGGTTACGGAGCGGTTGGGCATCTCAATTCCTACCAATGATTTCCCGGGAATCGGCGCCTCAATCCGGATAGGATGAGCCGCTAAAGCGAGAGACAAATCATTATGCAAACCAGTGATTCGGGAAAGTTTTACTCCCTCTGCCGGTTTTAAGGTATATTGAGTTACCGTAGGTCCAATAGAAACTTCTCCCATTTCTACATCAATACCGAAATTTTCCAGAGTTCTTTTAATAATATTGGCATTAGCGCGGATATCCCCGGAAGATGGAATTCCCCTGTCCCCCTGAAGAAGTTCAAGAGGGGGCTTGGTATAATTAAATTTCTTTGCCACTTTCCTTATAGCCAGCGCTTCTTCAGCCATTAACGGCTCTTGGCGTGTTGCCGGCGGTTCTTCTCTGGTCTCGGTGGCGACATTGATGGAAGCTGCCCTATCAAGAGCCGTTTCTTCTCTTTTTTTTTCAAGCATCCTTTTAATAATAGCGCTTATTTTTTCTAAAAGAGCCGAGTCTTCCGGCGCTTGCCCGCCTGAAATTTCTTCGGAAGTTTTGGCGGGTGATTGTTCTTTTTGTTCCGCGTCTTCCTTTTTAAATTTTAGGGGAATGTTGAAAGTAAGCAGCAGCGAAATGATAAAAAGACCGATGGTTAAGATAATACTTGCCCAAAAATCAAAAAAGCGAAGAAAAATGCCGCCCAAAAGAATGCCAATAAATCCTCCGGTGCCCTCGCTAAAAAGGATGTGAAGTATAGTTAAACTGGTGAGGAGAAATAAAGAGCCGCCAACCATAATCGCTTTCACCACTTTCTTTTCCGCGGAGATAGCAAAAGAGAATCCCACCAAGATTAGAGCAAGCGGCGCGAAAAAATATCCTTTACCCAATAGAAAGTCAAGACTGCGGAAAATATAACCTCCGGCAGCGCCGCCTTTGCCTATAAAACTTAAGACAAAAAGCGCGGCTAAGAGAAAAGCTAAAATTGCCAAAACGGCCTTTTTTGTTTCCGGATGCAAATCCGTATGCCAAGAGCCAGCCGCTTTATGTTTTTTGCCTTCTGCTTCCACTTCTTTTTTATCGCGGTTTTTGCGCTGCATTAACTTAGAGCATGTCCGAAAACCCCATATTCTGCTGCAATCGCAGAATTTTGGCTACGGCGTCCAACGGCTCACCCTCGCCGTATCACCCTGATACGGCTCGGGTTCCGCCGGGACGCCTCGCTCGAAATTCTGCGATTTCGCCACGAAAGAGGATTTCCGGACATGCTCTAATAATAAACCAAATGATATAGTTGTCAAAATTAAGTTTGATGAGTTAACAAGATAATTTCAAATGGACGGTGGGAATGAACTCCCTTGCGTTTCTTCGGACACCTTTGATATAATAGTTACATGGATAATAAAAAATCGATAACAATCGAAACTCGTTTTGGCATTTTTGAATGCCTTTTTGAGTCTAACGCACCTGAAAAGGGATATACGGTGACCGTCCCCAGACTTAAGGGTGTTGTTACGTTTGGCGGGAATATAGGAGAAGCAAAGAAAATGGTAAAAGAAGCTATCGAGCTACACTGTGAATGTTTACTCAAAGAAGGTTTGGCGGAAGTTAAGATTTATCGCCGTCCAGTACATAAATCCAGAGAGTACACACGATTTTAAATACAGACATCCTTTAGTATTTATTTATTAGTTTCATACCTATTATTCGCGCGGCGAAACTTGTCCCGGTCCTCATGAGGGCCGGTTTTAGAATCGTGAGACAAGTTGGCAGTCATATGCATTTAGAACATATTTTTGATAAAACCAGGAAGATAACTGTTCCTATACACAACAAAGATTTGCCTAAAAAGACCATTTTATCTATTTTGAGACAAGCGGGTATTTCGTTACAGGAATTTCTAAAACTGCTTGGTAAAAAATAATAACTGATATGATATTCATTTAAAAGGTGTCGCCTTTTAAAGAGAAAGAAAAAGCCCTCGGCGTGATGTTGCTCATGCCGAGGGCGAACGATTCCAAGTAGCAAAGGTTCTCAAAGGATTCCCCGAAGGAGAGCAAAGCTCCCTACGGGGCAGGCAGGAACCAAGGCCCCAAGGATTGAACCCCGCACCAGTGCCTTCGGCACGGTGCGGGGCATGGCTACTTGCCCGCTTCGCTGTAGCTTCAGCGAGGCGAGCGGACGGCCGCGAACCGGCAGACCTCGCTCCAGATGGTCCCGACCCAGTCCAGGCCCAGGCCGCGCCACGAACCAATCCCGCCGAGGCACGGAACGCAGAGGTCGCCGCGATGGCCGCCACGAAAGACGGAACCAAGGGTGACAATCGGGAATTTGAACTGGACTTCGGGATACTTCTCGCCGAAGGCGAGAAGCTCGTGAAGTTCGGCCGGATAAAAGCTCATTCTGTCGAGTTCGCGGAGCGCATCTCTGATTGAGATGCACTGGTTGAAGTGAACAAGTTCCACCGCAATCTCGGCCGTGTCTTTCCGCACGGTCGGAACGTTGCGGGAGATAATGTCGGAGTGTACCCAGTCGTACCGACCGGCTTTCACTCCATCATCCACGCTCCTTCCATAATCCACCGAGAATGAGTAGGTGTTGCCTGAAGGTTTGCCTTCTATGATCTCTTGAAGCCGTCTTGAAACGGACTCAGTATCAAGAGATCCCTCTCGGACTCGGCGGAACAGGTCCGCCTGCTGGCGGGCAATCTTGCCCAACTGTTCGTCTGCGACGTGTGTCATGACGACACCTCCTTTAGGTTATTTCGCTGCCCCATTGCAGCTTTTAGAAAACAATACATTTATTCCCTAAAAGCTGCAATGGAAGCGCTCCAGTAGTAGAGCCCCGTACCAGAGCAAAGCACGGTACGGGGTAAATGCCGCACACTACGGGGCAAGCAAGTAGCTATGTAAAAGTGCGTATCTTTAACTACAACAATGAAAGCATATTGTACATTCTTTGTCAAGTGTGAGTGGCGTGCCTGCGACGCGCCGTTATTGACTTTTTTTAAATTAGTGATAAATTATAACGTAACCTCGACATGCTCCAGATGGACTTATGACTTGAATTAAGGGCAATTTGGAACTAACGGTTAACCAGAAGAAAGAGATGTTCTTTGAAAATCAATGTTGAATTAGGCACTATCAGCCAGTTGGATAATAGGCCGATGGCGGTAGTACATATTGAAACATCGCCCCTAGAACCGGCTAAACGCCATACAGTTTTGGTTTTAGACTGTTCAACCTCTATGACAGCTTCATTGCCCGATGTACGTAGAGACAGCCAGAAGTACATTTCGGAACTTGGCGATAAAGACTGGGCTTCAATAATAATTTTTTCCGGACATAATACCACAAGATTGATTGCCGGCCCGACCCAATGTACTAAAGATGGCAGATCCCTTCTTGGCCGCGCCATCGAGAAAGAAGTACGACCTATTGGCACCACGGTCTTTTCGGAACCGTTGAAGCTTACTTTGAATACAGTAAATCGTCTGGCAGGTAAAGATACTAGCCACAATGCCGTTCTTTTTACTGATGGTTGTGCTGTTCCAACTAGATGGAGTGTGGAAGAGGAACATAAAAAAGCATTTAATGCGGCAAGCGCATTAAAACAATTTGAAGCAGTTGTCTCGGTAATAGGATATGGCGTGTATTACGATGAAGAATTTATCAAGGCGCTGATGGTTGATTCTGGAAATTCCGGGGTTTACCGCCACATCTCCGAGATTGACGATTTCGGTCCGACAATTGATGAAATCCGTACAGTATTTCATAAGACTTCATTTAACTCTTTTGATCTTACTTTTACCCCTAACTTCGGAAATGTTTTTTCTATATTCAGAACTACTCCGGAGGTGTACAAAATAAGCAAGGGAGATCGGGCTGTATCAAAAGGACTATATGAAGGCAAGGTAACACTCTTTCTCCAACTTACCGCGCCATGCAGCAGTCTTACCATAAAGGGTACTATTGATGGAAAGATAATTAATGAGACACCGGCTGATAGTAAACTTTCTCCGGAAAGCGCTGCTGATTTCATACGTGTAATTGCCGCGCATGCTTTTTTAAGCGGCGACAAAGAAGCAGCTGCAGAACTTTTACAACTTACTGATGATATGGGACTTGCAGAACGGACAGCATCTTCTTATACCGTAAGGGAATCTCGCGAAACCGGTGACCTGATGCGGCGAGTGTTCCGTGATCGCAAGTTTATTGGAGCGGGTCTCAAGCCCACCGGGCCAAATCATTGCGTGCTTAACGTGATGCGAGAAATTATTGAAGATTCTAAAAACGTGGTGTTTCTTGGCGAGAATGCATATAAACGTTCCGGAGAATTGACTAGCGATCCGCGCGTGATTCATCCTCCGATGCGCTATTTAAAGGTTTTGGGATACAAAAGCGCTGAATCGCGGTTAAACTTTTCTTTTTTGTGCCTAAAGGATGTAAAAATTCTTCCTGAAACTGGAAATGGTCCTCCGATTGATAAAAAGATATGGCGTACATATAATGTTATCCTGGACGGAAATTTAAGGATTCCGGAACTGAAAGCGGTTTTAAGCGAGAAGAGTTTTAAATCCTTACAAGACGCCGGCGTAATTGATTCTTCCGCGCTCTACAGTAAAACCAAAATCTATACGCTTAATTTGCGAGATCTAAAGACAGTCTCAAGCGCTTGGTCTAATCCTTCAATTCTCGGATTAGTGCCTCTTCTTCGTGAAGAAAGAGAGCTAGAAGCCGAACAGACTGCATTAAATGCACGTTGCAAAGCAACTGCGCCAGCAGCTCCGATACAGGAAGAAGATAATATCTATTATCCTAAGGAAACTAAAGTGGAGGGTATGCCGGTTGAGACTTATACAGCGCCATGTATTGAGATAAGACTGATGAAGTATAAACCTAAAAACTATGATTGTTGTAATTTAAGTTATGCAGAAGCGGAAAAACGGGTTAAAGAGGTGCGACAACGTTTAACTGCGGTTAGGTACTTAATCCGGGCCATAACTTTTTCCATGGAGGTTACCAATTCAAAGACGTTTTTATGGGATAGCGGCAAAATTAATAATTATGGTAAATTGGAACAGATGACAATGTATCAAGGCGCTGTGCTAAAAAAAGTATCTTGGAGTGAAAGTTTCGTATGTTCATAAAATAAAAACAAAAAGGCCGGAGTAAATTATCTTCGGCCATTTTTTATATATAAAGTCAAGGAAATTATCTTTTGTGCCGAAATTTATTGACATATTTTTTATAAAGTAATATAATTAAATTTATACTGTTTTAGTTGGTTGGGATTTAACTAATTTACGATACATACGCCAATTTTAATAAAATAAACTATTATTTGCGAGCATAGTTCCTAATCGCAAAAAGAAATTTTCATCCCTAATTATAATAAGGGTTTTTTAGGGTGTTGTCCAAACTTCTATAAGCAATTCTTGCCCAATTTTTTATAATTATCTCATATTTTCATGCAAAAAAAATATTTTTCTCGTTACAAATTAAATACTATCGGACTGCCCAATCTTGCTGAAATTCAGTTAAATTCCTATAAATGGTTTTTTGATATCGGTATGGCGGAGCTTTTTAAAGAAGTATCTCCTATTAAAGATTTCGGCGGTCAGGAACTCTATCTTGAATTTCTTAAATTTAATCTTGATGAACCCAAATATACCGAAGCAGAAACGCGAGAAAAAAACCTTTCTTACGAGGCGGCTTTAAGGATTCAAACACGCCTTACCAGTAAAAAGACAAACGAAATAAAGGAACAGGAATTATATTTAGGTGATTTTCCTATAATGACTCGACGAGGCACCTTTATTATAAACGGTGTAGAGCGGGTCGTGGTTTCCCAGCTTATACGTTCTTCGGGCATATATTTTACCAGCTCTATAAGTCGCGGAAAGAAAAGTTTTGGGGCGAAAATTATCCCCAATCGCGGGGCTTGGCTTGAATTTGAAACTGATTCCGATGGCGTCATATATGTAAAAATAGACCGTAAAAGAAAAATACCAGTAACCAGCCTTTTAAAGGTTTTCGGCTTAGCTGATAATGAAAAATTAATTGAGGTTATAAAGGACATTGATAATGGAGAAGTGTCTTATATAAAAAAGACATTGGAGCGCGACCCTGCCAAAAATCAGGACGAAGCTTATCTTGAAATATATAAACGTATTCGTCCGGGCGACTTGGCTACAGTGGATAACGCACGTTCCCTTATCCAAACAATGTTTGGTGAGGATCATTATGATTTAGCTGAGGTGGGGAGATATAAATTTAATCAGCGGCTCCATATTAAAAGTAAGTCGAAAAAACGTACCCTTTCTTCAGAAGATCTTATAGCCGTGGTTCGTGAAATTATCCGTTTAAATCAAGTTGGAGACGCGCCGGCAGACGATATTGATCATTTGGGCAATCGAAGAGTTCGCGGTGTAGGAGAATTGCTCCAAAATAGATTGAGAGTGGGTATTACCAGAATGGCGCGTATTGTGCGTGATCGTATGTCCACTTTAGATCCGCACACCTTAACTCCCGCCCAATTAATTAATGCTCGTCCTTTCATGGCAGTTGTAAAAGAATTTTTTACCTCTTCCCAACTTTCGCAATTTATGGATCAAGTAAATCCTCTTTCCGAACTGGAACATAAGCGTCGTTTAAGCGCTATGGGACCCGGTGGTCTGCAAAGAGAAAGAGCGGGTTTTGAAGTAAGAGATGTGCATGCTTCTCATTATGGAAGAATTTGTCCTATTCAAACTCCGGAAGGTCCCAATATCGGTTTGGTGGGGCATTTAGTAGGTTACGCGCGGATTAATAATTTTGGATTGATTGAGACCCCTTATCTAAAGGTAAAAGATGGAAAAATTACTCAAGAAGTCGAATATCTTGATGCCGCGTCAGAACAGAAATATAACATCGCGCATATGGGTATCGCGATGGACGAAAATGGAATTATTCTCGATGAAGTTGTTGAAGCGCGTATACATGGCAATCCGGGCGTGGTCAAGCGGGAGGAGGTACATTATATAGATGTTTCTCCTCAACAGGCCATTAGTATTGCTACCAGTCTTATTCCTTTTCTGGAACATGATGATGCCAATCGCGCCCTTATGGGATCAAATATGCAGCGTCAGGCCGTGCCTTGTGTGCGGCCGGAAGCGCCTTTGGTATCAACCGGCGTAGAAATGCGCGCTGCCCGTGATTCCGAAAGAGTCATAGTCGCGGAAGAAGAAGGAACAGTAGAAATAGCCGATGCAAGAGAGGTGTCTATTCGCGAAAAAAATCGCAAGGTACGCCACCATCCCCTAGTCTCTTTTCTTCGCACTAACAACTTTACCACTATTCGCAGCCGCCCCGCGGTATTGCCGGGAGAAAAAATAAAAAAAGGCGCGATTTTAGCGGACAGTTCTTCAACCGAAGAAGGAGAGTTGGCCCTTGGAAAAAACATTTTGGTGGCTTTCCTCTCCTGGTCAGGAGCAAATTATGAAGATGCGATAATTATATCTGAGAAACTTTTGAAAGACGATCGTTATACTTCAATCCACATTGAAGATTTTTCCGTGGATGTGCGTGATACCAAGCTTGGGCCGGAAATAACTACTCCTGATATTCCCAATGTCGGAGAAGAAAAATTAAAAAATCTGGACGAGGATGGAGTTGTAAGAATAGGAGCAGAAGTGCATTCCGGAGATATTTTGGTAGGTAAGATTTCCCCTAAGGGAGAATCTGATTTAACTGCCGAAGAAAAACTTCTTCGGGCTATATTCGGAGAAAAAGCGCGAGATGTAAAGGATACATCTTTGCGTCTTCCTCACGGTAAACGAGGACGGATTGTAGGCATAAAGGTCTTTTCCCGGGAACGGGGAGACAAAATGGAAGCCGGAGTCATCAAGAAAATTCAGGTAGAGGTGGCTCAACTTCGCAAGATAGCGGTAGGAGATAAACTTGCCGGACGACACGGCAATAAAGGTGTTATTTCAACTATTCTTCCGGAAGAAGATATGCCATATTTGGAAGACGGCACACATGTGGAGATGATATTAAATCCGCTTGGTGTTGCTTCTCGCATGAATATTGGACAAATCCTGGAGACTCATCTTGGTTGGGCGGCTAAAAAGTTAGGGTATAGCGCTATTACGCCAGCGCTTGCCGGAGTCACTGAAGAAGAAATCAAAGAAGAACTTATAAAAGCGGGTTTACCCGAAGACGGAAAAGTATGGCTATATGATGGTCGTAACGGCAACCGTTTTAATCAAAAAGCGACGGTTGGGTATCTTTACGTAATGAAGCTTATTCATTTAGTGGAGGATAAAATTCATATGCGTTCTATTGGCCCCTATTCCCTTATTACCCAGCAGCCGCTTGGAGGAAAAGCGCAGTTCGGCGGACAACGTTTCGGCGAAATGGAGGTTTGGGCATTGGAAGGATACGGAGCTGCGTGTACTCTGCAGGAAATGCTTACTATAAAATCCGATGATGTTTTGGGAAGATCCGCCACTTACGAAGCAATTATTAACGGAGAAAAAATTAAAAGTCCCAATATTCCGGCATCCTTTAATGTCTTAATAAATGAATTAAAGGGTTTGGCTTTTAGCGTGGGTATTGTGAAAAAAGAAGGAGCCGCGGGAGAGAAAAAAATCCCCGCGGTATTGCCTAAACCCGTAAAGGAGAGGCAGCGAAGTCTACGAAGCTTAGCTTCGTAGGAGAAACTATGGAACAAACATCACTAACTGATTTTGATGCCATTACTTTAAAACTTGCTTCACCCGAGGAGATTTTGGCATGGTCTTATGGAGAGATTACTAAACCGGAGACCATTAACTATCGTACCGGAAAACCGGAAAGAGACGGTCTTTTTGATGAAAAGATATTCGGTCCGACTAAGGATTGGGAGTGTTATTGCGGGAAGTACCGGCGCATCCGCTATAAAGGCATTATTTGCGATAAATGCGGAGTAGAAGTGACGCGGGCTATTGTACGGCGGGAAAGGATGGGACATATCAAGCTTGCTACTCCTGTTTCGCACATCTGGTTTTTGCGCGGCCTTCCCTCCAAGATTTCGCTTCTTTTGGATGTTTCCGTAAATGATTTAGAAAAAGTTATTTATTTTGCCGGATATATTATAACTAAAATTGATGAACAGGCGCGTTTAAGGACTCTGGAAGAGATAGAACGCGAGTTTAAAGTCAAGTCCAAGGCGGCGGCAAAGGAAGAATTGACTAATCTTAAAGAAGCAAAAGAATCGGCCTTGAGCGAATTGCGAAATCTAAAAGTCCGCCAAGTTGTTTCCGAAGTGGAATATCATCGTCTTTCAAGAAAATTTGCCGAAGTTTTTGAAGCAGAAATCGGCGCGGAATCAATACGCAAAATTCTGGAAGAATTTGATCTGGAAACTCTAAAAGTTCAGCTGGAGCAGAAACTTCCGGAACAGCCTGCTTTGATACAGCGAAAAACAATGCGGCGCTTGCATATCACTAAGGGCATGTTTAATGCCAAAGTTCGTCCGGAATGGATGTTTCTTACCGTGATTCCGGTAATTCCCCCGGATTTAAGACCAATGGTGCAGCTTGATGGAGGGCGTTACGCCACTTCGGATTTAAACGATTTATACCGAAGAGTCATAAACCGGAACAACCGCCTAAAACGGTTATTTGAGCTTAATGCTCCAGAAGTAATTACGAGAAACGAAAAACGTATGCTTCAAGAAGCGGTTGACGCTCTTATAGACAATTCTATTCGCCGCGGCACCGCGCCGGTTGCTTCCCAAATACAGCGCCGCCCCTTGAAATCGCTTGCCGATATTTTGAAAGGAAAACAAGGACGTTTTCGCCAAAACCTGCTTGGAAAAAGAGTGGATTATTCAGGCCGCTCGGTTATTGTGGTAGGGCCTCAACTTTCCCTGGGAGAATGCGGCTTACCAAAAAAAATGGCATTGGAGCTTTTTAAACCATTTGTGATACGGCAACTCATTGAACACGAAATGGCGCACAATATTCGCGGCGCCGGCCGGCTCATTGAAGATCGAGATCCGCGCGTATGGGCGGTTTTGGAAGAAGTAATAAAGGGCCGCCTTGTTTTGCTAAATCGCGCGCCGACCCTGCACCGTTTGGGAATACAGGCCTTCCAGCCGGTACTAATTGAAGGCGATGCCATTCAAATCCATCCCTTAGTATGCACGGCTTTTAATGCCGACTTTGATGGAGACCAAATGGCTGTTCATCTGCCCCTTACCGATGAAGCCCAGATGGAAGCTCGTGAAATTATGCTCTCTTCCAAGAATCTTCTTAAACCGGCCACTGGCGATCCTATCGTGGATCCAACTAAAGATATTGTGTTGGGTTGTTATTATGCCACTACTATAAAAGAAAATTTTAAAGGAGAAGACAAAATATTTGCTTCTCCCGAAGAAGCGCTTCTTGCCTATGATTTTGACGTGGTTGATCTAAGGGCGAAAATAAAAGTTCGCGTAGCAGAAAAGCTATTGGAAACTTCTATAGGGAGAATTCTTTTTAATCGTACGCTCCCGCCAGACTTTCCATTTGTAAATGAGCAGTTGCGCATTAAGGATCTGGCGGAGATAATCGCCAAGATCATTAGAATTTATGGGATTGAAAATACGCCTCAAATTCTTGACAATATTAAAAATTTTGGTTTTGAATTTGCCACTATTTCCGGTATTTCCTGGGGCATGAATGATTTAGTTGTCCCCACGGAAAAGAATGATCTTATAAAAAGCGCCGAGGAAAAAGTGGGTATAATTTTAAATCATTACCAAAGAGGACTTCTTACCGATAAAGAACGTTATCACCGAGTCGTAGGGGTCTGGGAGGAAGTGGTAAATAGTATCACCGCTCTTATGCCTAAATCGCTTGATCCGGAGGGGCCGATTTATTCCATGGTGGATTCCAAGGCGCGCGGCTCTTGGACACAACTTCGGCAAATGTCAGGGATGAAAGGATTAGTGGTCAATCCTGCCGGAAAAATCATTGACTTGCCGGTGATATCTTCCTATAAGGAGGGTTTGAACGTATTGGAGTATTTTATTTCCACTCACGGCGCGCGAAAAGGAACGGCTGATACCGCGCTTCGTACCGCTGCCGCGGGATATTTGACGAGACGCTTGGTTGATGTGGCGCAGGATATTATTATTACCGACAAAGACTGCCATCCCAAACAAGGCTTGGAAATAACCATGATTGATTCTGAAGAAATCAATAAAACGTTGGGGCGTCGAGCTTTCGGAAGAATACTTTTCGAAGACGTCAAAGATCCGGAGGATCCGAAACATGTTTTAATACCCGCGGGAACAATGATTGAGCGGGAAGAAGCCGGTATTTTGAACGAGAAAAAAATCATACGGGTGGTCATGCGTTCTCCCATTACCTGCCGTAGCTTAGAAGGGATTTGTCAGGCCTGCTACGGATATGATCTTGGTAATAATATGCCAATACGTTTAGGCGAGGCAGTAGGTATTGTGGCGGCTCAAGCCATCGGGGAGCCCGGTACCCAGCTTACTATGCGTACTTTTCATACCGGAGGAGTTGCGGGAGGCGGAGATATTACCAGCGGTCTTCCCCGTGTTGAAGAAATTTTTGAAATCAGGCTTCCTAAAGGAAAAGCGATGCTTTGCGATATCAATGGCGAAGTTGTGGAAATAGCGGAGGAAGGCCGGGAAAAAATTATAAAAGTTCTTCCGGAAGCCGGTGAAGAGAAAGACAAAGATAAAAAAGGATCAACGGAAGTGAGGGAATTCCGTATTCCTCCCTCAACCGGTCTCTTGGCGGAAACCGGGTCAAAAGTAAAACGGGGAGATATTCTTTCCGAGGGACACGCCGATCTGCAGGAGTTATTCCGTTTAGCCGGTAAAGAAATAGTAGAGCGTTATATCATAAAGGAAGTGCAGAAAATTTATTCTCTGCAAGGCGCCCCCATTCATGATAAACACATTGAATTGATCGTGCGGCAGATGTTCTCGCGGGTGCGCATTAAAGATTCGGGTGATACGGAATTAAACGCGGGAGAAGTAACGGAGAAGCGCCAATTCCGCAGAACTAATTTAGCCGCCTTAAGAGGAGGTAAAAAACCGGCCAGCGCCTATCAAGTATTAATGGGTATTACCCGTGTCGCTCTTTCCACTTCTAGTTTTCTCTCGGCGGCTTCGTTTCAGGAAACAACCCGGGTATTAATTGACAGCGCCATCCGTGCCAAGAAAGATGAATTGCGGGGATTAAAAGAAAATGTTATTATTGGCAGACTTATTCCCGCCGGAACCAGATTTAGAAAGAGATAGTCATAATACTATCGCCTATGTTTTTCCCCTTCAAATTACTTGCCAATATTGCCTTGAACGCGGCGGCGCTTTATCTTATTAATAATTATCTGCATTTATTGGATTTTCCGAATATGGCCAGTTTTATTTTCACCGTATTTATTATCGCTTTGATAAATACCATTTTATAAGAAATTAAAAATGTTTACTATTTTAACCATTGCTCAAATAGTTATTTCTATTCTCCTTGGCGGGGCTATCCTGCTTCAACAACGAGGCGGCGGCCTTTCGCCTGTTCTGGGAGGAGAAAGCAGTGTTTACCGCACGCGCCGCGGAGTGGAAAGAACCGTGTTTGTCGCCACCATTATTCTGGTGGTGTTATTTTTGGCCGCGGCGTTTTTGAATATCATTCTTCGTTAAGTATAGTATGAGGCCATCTCTGTTAACTCACTTTAAAACTCTTGCCAAACGCTGGAAATTATTAAATGTCCGCAAATTTTTTTTTCTGCCGCATATTTTGAATTCTCAGGAGAAAAGATTATTTTTACTGCTTATTGCCATAATAATTGCGAGCGGTTTCGGCATATTTTTTCGGCTATATTTAAAAATAACAACACCGGTGCCGGATGTCGGCAAAACTTACACCGAAGGGTCGCTTCGCGAGCCAAGAGTTATTAATCCAATTTTTGCCACACAGGATATTGAGCGCGATTTATCAGGGCTTATTTTCTCACGCCTACTCGCCTATTCCGGCAATGGCGAAATCAAACCGGATCTTGCAGAAGAACTTAAAGTAAGCGAAGTTGGAAAAACATATACCATAATTTTGAGAAAAGAGATAAAATGGCACGATGGCGAACCTCTTAGCGCGGACGACGTCATATTTACCATTCAAACTATACAAAATCCGCAGTATAAAAGTCCGCTTCGCGCCAACTGGCAGGGAGTTACGGTAGAAAAATTAGATTCTTATACCATTCGTTTAACTCTGCGCACGCCATATGCTCCTTTTATTGAAAATCTGGCTTTAGGAATAATTCCAAAACATCTCTGGAAGGATATAAGTCCGGAGCAGATTACTTTGCATGAACTTGCTTTAAAACCGATAGGTTCCGGTCCTTATGTCTTCAAACGTTTTACCCAGGACAAAGACGGTTCGCTTACCTCCTATGAAGTAAAAAGAAATGCCGTTTATCATCAAGAGGGGCCTTATCTTAAAACTATTCGTTTTATTTTTTTCAAAGAGGAAGAGAGTTTGATTGCCGCTTGGCGCAAGGGAAAAATTGACAGTTTCGGTCCTATTTTGGAAAAACATTTGCCGGATCTCGCTTCCGGAAAAGTAAACATTCTTAGTATCCGTATGCCCAGAATCTTTGGAATTTTCTTTAATGAACAGCATGCTCCCATTCTTGCTTCCAAGGCTGTCAGAGAAGCCATAGCGCGTGCTATTGATAAAAAAGAGATTGCCAAACAAACAGTTTCCGGCGGCGCGGTGCCCCATGATTTTCCCCTACCCCCCTTAACCGTAAAAACAGGCAACGATGCTGTTCTAAATTATCCTTATGATCCCGATAAGTCACGCCGGATTCTTGAGGAAAATGGATGGAAAGATGAAGACGGCGACGGAATAAGGGAAAAAAAGATTACCTCCGGTAAAAAAACAGCGCTTACTCCTCTTAGGTTGACTTTAGCCACTTCTGACTGGCTTGATCTTCTGACGGCGGCAGAACATTTAAAAACAATGTTAAAAGAAGCGGGAATAGAAATTATCGTTGAGATACATTCTTTCAATGAGTTGGAAGCATCTATTATCAGGCCGCGCAATTTCGATATGCTTCTCTTTGGAGAGGTATATGGATATGAACCGGATCCTTTCCCTTTTTGGCATTCCTCGCAAATTAAAGACCCGGGACTTAATGTAGCATTATATATCAATAAGAAAGCCGACCAACTTTTGGAAGAGGCGCGCAGATCCAGTGATCCTAATACGCGGAATATAAAATATGAAGAGTTTCAAAAAATTATAAGCCAAGATATTCCAGTGGTATTTCTTTATTCCCAGCTTTATCGCTATCTTATGCCCGCAGACATAAAAGGAGCGGATATTTCTAAAATTTCTTTGCCCGCGGATAGATTTAATGAAATAAATAAATGGTACCGAGATACGAAGAGAATATTTAAGAAATAGATGAAAATTTACGATCAAATTATTTCTTCCGGGCGGCTGAAAACCGCGCGAAACCGGATTTCTTATTTTTTGGCGATAAAAGCGGGCGCTAATCCGGAAGAAATGCCGTGGGTTGAGGAGTTTAAACGGCTTGTCAAAAAATAAGTTATGTGATAAGATTAAATTTCTAAAGACCTCTTGCGCAATAAGCCAGATTCTCTTTCTGGCAGGTAAACCGTTAGAAATGCCGCGGTGGCGGAATTGGCAGACGCGTACGGTTCAGGGCCGTATATCCGTAAGGATGTGTGGGTTCAACTCCCACCCGCGGCATTTTATATAAAAAAACTTATAATGCGTAACTATCCTATTAGAACTCCGACTCTTATGCGCCGTCCTTTAAATGGACCAAGGCCGTTTAAGGTTGCGCGTAATTTAAAGTTTATCCCTCTCGGTGGATGCGGGGAAGTAACCCGCAGTATGTATATTTATGAATATGATGATGATATTGTCATTATAGATATGGGGCTTCAGTTTCCGGAAGAAGATATGCCGGGAATCGACTATCTTATTCCAAATGTGGAATACCTTAAATCTAAAAAGAAAAATATACGCGGTATAATCATCACCCACGGGCACTATGACCATATCGGCGCTATCCCCCACCTTCTTGATCCTCTTGGAAATCCGCCTGTCTATGCCACTGCTCTTACCCGCGGCATGATTTTAAAACGCCAGGAAGATTTTAAGCATTTATCCAAAGCAAAAGTTGAAGTGATTACCAACGAATCGCGCCTTCGTCTCGGAAATTTTGAAGTGGAGTTTTTTCATGTAAATCACAATATTCCCGACTCGGTGGGGGTGGTGCTTAAAACGCCGATAGGAACCGTGGTGCATACCGGAGATTTTAAATTTGACCATACGCCGGTAAACGAAAAACCGGCAGATATTCCCCGCCTTACCGAGATAGGAAAAAAAGGCGTCTTACT
>Ga0213870_1000696_pt1 | contig 15674 bp, 13 predicted proteins | sample WICALVC2017_Meta_FD_160119 | JGI IMG/M metagenome (GOLD analysis project Ga0213870, IMG submission 160119) | Freshwater microbial communities from subterranean cave lake in Wind Cave National Park, South Dakota, United States - WICALVC2017 | ecosystem: Environmental > Aquatic > Deep subsurface >... | reverse complement strand
CGATCTGTTGCCGTAGACCCTGGAGACAAGTTCGTCTATGTGGCAAATCAATCCTCTAATAACATTTCTGCCTACACAATCAATCTTGCATCTGGCACCCTCACAAGCATTGGCGCGCCCGTGCTTGCAGGAACGAACCCCCTCTTTGTCACCGTAGACCCTACAGGCAAGTTCGTCTATGTGGCAAATGGAAATTCTGGGGATGTTTCAGCCTATACGATTGATCCCACCGGTGCGTTAACGCAAGTGGCCGGTAGTCCGTTTCAGACAGACGGACAGAATCCCTTCTCTGTCGCCGTAGACCCTTCGGGCAAATTCGTCTATGTCGTAAATCAAGGCTCTAATAACGTTTCAGCCTACACAATCAATCCTACATCCGGTGCCCTCACAAGTATTGGCGATCCCGTGCCTACAGGAACGCAATCGGTTTCTGTCACCGTAGACCCTTTGGGCAAATTCGTCTATGTAGCAAATCAAGGCTCTAATAACGTTTCAGCCTACACAATCAATCCCACATCCGGTGCCCTCGCAAGCATTGGCGCGGCCGTGGCCGCAGGAACGAATCCCCAGTCTGTTACCGTAGACCCTTTGGACAAGTTCGTCTATGTGGCCAATTCAGGCTCCAACGATATTTCGACCTACACCATTGATCCTACATCCGGCACGCTCACGGCTAAAGGAACCATTCGGACACAATCGGCGCCAAACTCAATTGTCATCAGCAGCGGCCCAACTGCAGTGACCTACACGCCTCAATTCGCCTACGCGGCCAATCAGAATTCCAACGATATTTCAGCCTACACAATTGATCCCGTATCAGGCGTCCTGACAAGCATCGGCATGGCCGTGGCCGTAGGAACGAGTCCCATTTCTATCACCACAGACCCTTCTGGCAGGTTCGCCTATATGGTGGCGAATGGAAATTCCGGCGATATTTCGGCCTACACGATTAATCCAGCATCCGGCGCCCTCACAAGCATTGGCACAGCCGTGGCCACAGGAACGACTCCCTTCTCTGTCACCGTAGACCCTTCGGGCAAGTTCGTCTATGTGGCAAATGGAAATTCCAACGATGTTTCAGCCTACTCGATCAATCCCGTATCAGGCGTCCTCACAAGCATTGGCATGGCAGTGGTCGCAGGAACGAATCCCACATCTGTCACTGTAGACCCTTCGGGCAAGTTCATCTACGTGGCGAATTCTGGCTCAAATGACATTTCTACCTATGCAATAAATCCCACATCAGGTGCCCTCACAAGCATTGGCGATCCCGTGCCTACAGGAACGCAATCGGTTTCTGTCACCGTAGACCCTTTGGGCAAGTTCGTCTACGTGGCGAATTCTGGCTCAAATGACATTTCTACCTATGCAATAAATCCCACATCAGGTGCCCTCACAAGCATTGGCGCGGCCGTGGCCGCAGGGGCGCAGCCCTTCTCTGTGACCGTAGACCCTTCGAGCAAGTTCGTCTATGTGGCAAATAAAAATTCCAACAATGTTTCGGGCTACGCAATAGATCCCACATCGGGGGCACTCACAAGCCTTGGCGCGGCCGTGGCCGCAGGAACGAATCCCGTTTCTGTGACCGTAGACCCTTCGGGTAAGTTCGTCTATGTGGCAAATATTAATTCCAACGATATCTCAACATTCACAATCGACCCAGCTACCGGCAGCTTAACGCCTATTCCACCGAATGTTCTCGCGGGAACCGCGCCTCGCTCTATTACAACCACAGGGGTGATTCAATAAAAATGATTATGCCCAATGTAGGGGCGGTTCGCGAACCGCCCTTACGGATTATTGAATTGATGAAATATAACCCCGATATTCATCATCGCAAATCAATCCGGTTAAAACATTATGATTATGCAGAGACAGGGGCGTATTTTGTGACAATCTGTACCAAGGATCGGGAATGTTTATTTGGAGAAATCGTGAATGGGGAGATGCGGTTAAATAATGCAGGAGAAATTGTACAGAACACATGGAATGATTTAATTAACCATGTATCCAATATTGTTTTAGACCAGTTTATTATTATGCCAAATCACATACATTGCATTGTAGGGGCGGGTTCCAAACCCGCCCTGCACCTGCAGAGCGATAATGCGATTGATAATATATTCCAAAACAAGGAGACAGGTCAAAGCAAGAGGGCGGGTTTAGAACCCGCCCCTACGTCAATATGTGGATTGTCTGAAATTGTTCGGCAATTCAAAACGTTTTCGGCACGACGTATTAACAAACTACGCAAAATGTCTGGCATTTCCATCTGGCAACGCAATTATTACGAACATATCATTCGGGATGAAACCCAATTAAACCACATTCGGGAATACATCATTACCAATCCCACGAGATGGGATGCAGACCATGAAAATCCAGATTGTTCAACGGCAACCGTTAAACCGTCAATTGACTTTGATCACGAAAACAGGGCGACCCATCGGGTCGCCCCTACCAAACCATGCGGCCAAGGGGTGATTTAATGAAAATGATCCGATACATCTCCATCTTTCTATTTTTACTTTATGCCGTATCCCCCGTTTACCCTGAAGCGATAAAAAACTACAATTCCCTTCTCTCAGAAGGAGTCATAAAACTCAACTCGGGCGAGGTTTCAGAAGCAATCCCTCTCTTTGAACAAGCCGTTAAAGAAGACCCGCAAGGGGTTGAGGCCTATTATTACATTGGCGTTGCACAAGCACGAACAAATCTTGTTGCCGAGGCGGAAGCATCGTTTAAATTGGCCTTGGCACTAGACCCGCTTTTTATACCAGCGCATTTTGACTTGGGCGTTCTTTACTATTCGCAGGGGTCGGACCCCTCGCAGGGCACGTTGCATCAGAACAAAAGCAATGACGAAGCGGCATTGGCCTCGTTTGATATTGTTCAAAAAACAGACCCTGATCGGGCGCGGGTTTATTTTTATCAAGGGCTTATTTTACGGCGTTTGGAAAAATACAAAGAAGCCGCGGCCAAACTAGAAGAAGCGGCGCAACGTGACCCTGCGCTGGCACAGGAAGCCTACCATCAGGCAGGTGAGGCCTATTTACAAGCCAATGACATCGCTGCGTCAAAAAACGCGCTTCAAAAAGTCATTACCATTGACCCAGAGACTGTGAAGGCCAAAGAGGCACAGGATTTTCTGAAGAATCTGGATGTTGTAGAGATCACGCAGCGTCATGGAAAACAGTGGCGTTTCTCGTTACTAACAGGCGTTTTATACGATGACAATGTCATTTTAGAACCACAGGGCGCCGCCTACAAAACCTCCGACACGATCGTCTTTGTACGCCTCCGAGGTGGGTTTCAATTCACCCCCAATAAAAGTGCTGAATATAGTTTCTATCAGAATAATCATCTCAATAAATCGTTCCAAGATTATGATATTCAGGATCATCATTTTTCGTTGAATGTTCACCCTTTGCGTTTTCAGGATCGTCTCAATGTGGGCTATCAAATTCAGATTGCCCGATTAGGGAACGAACATTATCTGACATACCATACGCTGGAGACACAATATCTACTTTTGAAGTCAGATACGAAGGTGACCGAGCTTTCTTATCAATTTCAGGTAAAACGTTATTACAATATTGAGCCGCTCTTTCCAACAAGCAAAGACCGAAATGCTCTAGGACACCAAATTGGAATCCGTCATGCTGTTCTTTTAGATTCCGATATAAATCTGCGCGGAAGCTATTTCTTTGAACTTGATCGTGCGGGAAGCAATGCTTTGGAAGATGACTGGTCATTTACAGGGCATCGTTTAAAATCGGGCATCACACTCCCTGCTTGGCATAAAATTACCCCCGCTGTTGATCTGGAATATATCTTTCGCCCGTATGATAACGAGAATGAATTTTCTCCGAGTGCAAATCGTGTAAAGCGGCGCGATCAAGGGTATCTATTTAGCCTGACCCTCTCCCACCCATTGGGCGAACATGTCCAAGTCGTTTTCTCCTATCTCTACCAACGAAATGATGCCAATATCGCAATGTTCGACTACAATCGTGCCGTTTACGGCCTGTTGGCTGTCGGACGATTTTAGGAAAAATAAAAGTAACTACTCAGGTAGGGGAAAAGGCACAGAGGCACAAAGAATACTCACCCCCGGCCCCGCTCTATTTTCGTCTCCCCTCTTTGAGAATCAGAGAGGGGCCGGGGGGTGAGTAGTTAGAGCCTGTCCCAACCGCGCAATCTTCAATAAAGACGGGGATGATGACCTCTTGTAGGTTTTCCCATACCATTTTGGGAGTGATTTCAACAAGACACGCTGGTTTAGACAAAGTGGGTTTCTTGTATGAGCATTTCGAATGGCGGCATTTCACGCATTCGAAATGAGAGGACAAGCAATGCTGGTTTTTGCCAATCGTGCCACACAAAACAGGATCGGTTGCACCGTAAATTGAGACAGAGGGAATAGAAAGCGCCGCTGCAATGTGACTTAATCCTGTGTCACACCCCACGGTTGCTGACGCATTCGCTATCACAGACGCCTTCTGCGAAATGGAAAGATCAGGCAGAACAAAAACGCGATCATGTTGATCCGCTATTCGAATCGCACGCGCCTGTTCCTTTTTATTACCCCAAGGCAAGACCACGGAAAAGGAAGCGGAGGTGGCTATCATGGCCAACTGCTTCCAATAGGACTCCGGCCAGCATTTTGATTCCCAGCTTGTACTATGGATAAAGACAAGATATGGGGAACGGAGGGGAATGGGTACCGATGGCAAACGGGATTGGTCAATGCCATAAATAGGGGGCAACACGCCCTGTGCATGATGATCGTCATGGTCGTAAGAAAGGGCATAGGCCATTAATCGGCGCATTCGTGTAATGGAGTGCAATCCTCGTGCGACAAAGAATTTTTGCTGGTACGCAAAATGTGCCCCCCACTCCCGTACCGATTTTGCGTCATAGCCGCAACGCACTCCATTGGCTAGACACGCCGTAATGGCACCCTTAAAATCTCCGTGCAAATCAATAATCAGATCATAATGTGTTTGGCGAATCTGTCTAAAAAATTCCGAGAATTTTCCATTCCGAAGGGATTGATAAAATGCCCTGCCCCCTCTACGCGGGGGGCATTGTATCACCCTGTCCACTGCCTTATGCCATGACGGAACATCGGAAAAGGGTTGATCGACGACCCAATCAAATTGCGCTTCTGGATAGTGATTTGCCGCATCTGTTACGGCGGGCAAGGCACAAACTAAATCCCCCATGGAGGAAAGTCGAACAATGAGGACGCGCATGCTTACTTTGGCTGGCTATTTTTCCTTTCTTTAATCCAGTTTGGCAGTCTGTCACCCCCCATGGGGCGGGCGATAAAATACCCTTGGGCACGATCACAGCCAAGCGATGCCAACATATCCCATGTGGCTTGATCCTCCACCCCCTCTGCCACAACAACACGCCCCAAGTTGTGGCATAAATCAATCATGGAGCGGACGATCACGGCGTCATCTTCATGGATGAGCATGTTTTTGACAAATGACTGGTCGATCTTTATTTCGTCCATCGGCATATTTTTCAATCGGCCCAATGACGAATAACCTGTGCCAAAATCATCCATCGAAAGGCTAATCTTCATGGTGGAAAGTTGCGTCAGGATACTCATTGCACGGGCCGGATTGGCCATAATGGCACCTTCCGTTATTTCAATTTGGAGCCAATCTGGTCGGCCTTTTTGGGTATTGATGAGACTTGCAACATGATAGGGAAACTCTAAATCTTGCAAACTCCGTGCAGAGACATTCACTGCAGGGATTATTTCAAGCCCGACATCCTGCCAAGTTATGCATTGTTGTAAGGCTGATTTAAGCACCCATGTTGTTAAGGGATGAATTAGACCTGTTTGCTCGGTTGCGCTAATAAACTGTTCTGGAAGAATTAGGCCTTGTTCTGGATGCTGCCACCGCACCAATGCCTCCACGCCAACCACCCGCATCGTCTTCATTTCCACTTGGGGTTGGTATTGTAGAAACAACTCTGTCTCCTTGCCGATGATCACCGCTAAACGGCCCATGAGCAAAAGACGACTGTAACTTTCGGAATCCATTTCGGGCTTATAGATCGCATACCCGCTTCCTAATTGCGTTGCCGCCTCTAGGGCGATCTGTGCCCTCTGGATAAGCATATCAGGATCTGACCCATGTTCTGGAAAGCGAGCAACACCGATATTTCCTGTCATGGATATCGGCAGATGTTCTGTTATAAAGGGCGATTCCGTTTCCTTAAGCAATCTTTTGGCCGTACGAATGACCTCCTCCATATCCGCTTCTGGCAAGCGGGCCGCAAAGACCGTTCCCCCAAAATGGGCAATCGCATCAGGGGTGTCCATACACCGCTGTAAGCGCTGACCGACTTGTTGCAAGAGATGATTTCCACGAGATGATCCCAACGCATTGTTTACCTTTTGAAACTGGTCTATCTTGATGACCAAGACCGCGAGGGGGTCGGCACTGCGCCGCGATACGAGAATCGCCTTCTTGATTGATTCACAAAACAGGGTGCGATTGGGCAGATTCGACACGTGGTTATAGTGCATACTTTGGTAGAGACGATCCTCGTCTTCTTTGCGCTCATTTCGAATCTTGGCTTCTTGTAATTCTCTTTCGACTGCTGGAACAAGCCGCTTCAGATTTCCTTTCATAACATAGTCTTGAGCGCCTCTTTTCATTGCCTCAACCGCAGCATCTTCATGGCCGATATCGGACACAAGCATAAATGGAATATCCCCCCCATGCTCCTCCAGCATATTTAAGGCGCTAAGGACGCTAAAGTTAGGCATATCGTGAGCCGAAATAATAAGATCCCACTGATGGCTATTGAGCGCTGTGCGCATTTCTTCTGCGTTTCCCACCCGTTTATGGGTGGGTGTAAAACCACCCTTACGCAGTTCGGCCAGAATCAATGAGACGTTGCTACTAGAAGGGTCTACGACTAAGACATTGAGAGGGGTACTCATTTTGGTATGATAGCCTATTTTAGCGTTATGATACAATTCACAATTTGTGATAAAATCTGATGCGTTTGAAATCGATTCAAAATTCAAAAAGAACCAAAAATCTCTTGGATATCGGGTTTTGAGGGCGTATAGTGCTTATCTTATGAATAAAACCACAATAGGACAGATATGCTCCCATTGATGAATTTTCTCCTGATCCTTTGCGCCATTTTACCTTTGCTGATGGCCAATTCAGCCTTTTTCCCGTACATTACTGGAAAGGTTGTGTTCTTACGCTTTTCGATCACCGCCGTATCCATTTTATTCCTCGCTCATTTCGTCCAAAACAAATCGTTTAAAAAACAGATTCACACAAAGATGAAGGCTTTGCGAAAGAACCCAATCTTTATTAGTCTTGTGGTGCATTTCCTGTTTTTCATCATGAGCGCCTTCTTTGCCATCAACAAATATTGGGCATTCTACGGTTCTATTGAAAGGGGCGAAGGGGTTATCGGTATGTTATTTTTCTTTGGTTTTTTTCTTTTTTCGGCGCTTTTATTTGAAATGAAGGAATGGGTTTGGTTTTTCAAGCTCGGCATGGCCGCCTCGGTGATTTTATTCATTGACGCCGCCGTTGCCGCCTTGAATGGAGCGGATCGTCCCGCATCTTTCGCCGGCCATCCAATCTATCTTGGTGTTTTTTTCCTCTATGTCATGTTTTCATCATGGATTGTCTATTTCAGTAAAGAAAAAACAAACCTCTTTTGGCAAATTTTCTCTGTTGCACTCGTTCCGATTTGTCTTGTAGGCATCTTAATTGCCAAAGCCAGAGGCGCTATGGTGGGGCTTGCGGCTGGACTGCTTGTCATCTTAATCTATCTTGCCTTTCGCGGCAACGAAATAAAATGGCATGGTGTTCGTTTGCGTGTACTCTCGTTTGGCCTCCTACTGCTGCTCTTTTTTTCAGGTAGCACTTTCTTCGTCACACGGCACAGTCCGCTTTGGCAGAAGATTCCCGGCTTAAACAGGCTTGCAGAGATATCGTCAAAAGACAAGACAACCCTCTCTCGGCTTTTAACCGCCAAGGTCGCGCTTGTGTCGGTTGATCCTCGTGGAGAAAACCGCGACAAGTTTTTTTTAGGCTGGGGGCCTGAGAATTTCTTAATTGCATGGAATAAATATTATGATCCAGAGATTTATCAATATGATCCCGCTTCGCTGGATCGGGCACACAATAAGCTACTGGATATGCTGGTGATGAACGGCATCTTTGGCTTGGTTTCGTATTTGGCTGTCTGGTTCTTTGCTTTTAAACGGCTATTGGTAAAAGGGGTACCGTCTCCTGCGAACGGCCAGATTTCGTATCCATCCGCGTTGCTCTTTTTCGGGGTTGCTTATTTTGTACAGAATCTATTTGTGTTTGACAGCGTCGTCACTTATACGCCTTTTTTTGCGTTCCTCTCCTTTTTGATTTTCCATCATTCTAAGGCATATACTGACCCTCATGCAAAAACATAAAGCCGTTTCGTTGATGTCGGGGGGGTTAGATAGTACTTTGGCTACCCGCATTATTCTGGATCAGGGGGTCGATGTTTTGGGCCTTTATTTAAGCAGTCCATTTGGCTGTCATGAGGATATTGTTAAAGTTGCTGACGCTTTGAGGGTTCCGCTTAAAATCGTTGAAAAGGGAAGCGATTATCTTGATTTGATTCGAAACCCAAAATATGGATATGGGAAAAATATGAACCCCTGTATTGATTGCCGAATCTATATGTTTCAGATGGCACATGTTGTGATGGACGAAATTGGCGCGGATTTTATTGTTACTGGAGAGGTTGTAGGACAACGCCCCATGTCACAACGAAAAAACGCCTTTCAAATTATTGATCGGGACAGCGAGATGGAGGATTTGATCTTGCGTCCTCTTTCCGCCAAAAATCTTCCTCCAAGCAAACCTGAGCGAGAAGGATGGGTGGATCGTGAAAAACTGCTGGCTATTGCAGGACGAGGTCGCACAGAGCAATTATCAATGGCCGGCGCTTTACAATTAAAGGGCTATTCTGCACCTGCTGGGGGCTGTCTTCTCACAGACGAAAATTTTTCAGAACGGCTCGCTTTATTTTTCAAAACGCGGCCAAAAGGGAGTATGGCCGAGGCGCGTCTTTTACGGTATGGCCGTTATTTTAATCTTGACGCGGAAACTTTTGTCCTCGTAGGAAGAGATAAAACAGAAAACGAGAAGCTGGAGGCACTCTCGCGTGACGAGGTAAAAAATAGCCGCATGGCCTTTTTCAAGCCAGATTTCTCAGGCCCTGTCGCAGTTTTGTCTGGAAATCTTTCTGCGACTCTCTATGACGAAGTCTATAAACTAATCGTTCGTTTCTCAAAGAAAATCCCCGAAGGGGGGAAAATTGATGTGCACAAGGGAGAAAGAATAATCCCCCTGGTGGCCCCCCATTTGTTGATGGTACATTCTTCTACAGCCCCAACGAGGGCTGTAATCCCGCTTGAGGCCGGTGCCTCGTGATTTTTGAATTATTTCCAGTTGGGCCGTTTCAGTGTAATTGCATGATTTTGGGATGCGAGGAAACCAAGGCCGCCGTTGTGATTGATCCGGGGGAAGACGCCATCCGCATTCTTCAACATCTTGTGCAGTACGAATTAAAGACGCTCTACCTGCTTCATACCCATGCCCATATTGATCATATTGGCGCGACAGACTTGGTCAGAACACAAACAGGGGCAGAAAGCGCGTTGCATGAAGAAGACATGTTCCTCTGTCAAAACCTTTCTTTGCAGGCATCACTTTTTGATTTGCCGTGCCCTCCAGTCCCGATCATTGATCTGTTTTTAAAACAGGGCGATATTTTTTCTTTTGGAAAACATCATGTAGAGGTTATTCATACGCCGGGACATACCCCCGGCAGTGTGTCGTTTTATATTCCAACTTTAGGTTTGCTCACAGGGGATACCCTTTTTAGAGGATCAATAGGAAGAACCGATCTTTGGCGCGGCTCCTATCCAACACTGATTGATTCCATCAAAACAAAACTCTTTCCCTTTCCAGATGAAACGATCGTCTATCCGGGTCATGGCCCGACAACCACCATCGGGGCAGAAAGAGCAGGCAATCCGTTTGTCGGTCTAGGAGTCTTTTAGCTTGCCCACAGGCTTTATTACAGATACTTCGTATCTTTCCCATCAGACAGGCGACTTTCATCCCGAAACACCTAAGCGGCTATCAGCAATCCGCGACCATATTGAAAATACAGGCATCGCCTCCTTTTTAAAATTTGTGACACCCACACACTATCAAGATATAGGCAAGTGGATTACAAAAATACATCACCCCAGCTATTATCAATCGCTCTATCAGAAAACACCAAAACAGGGATTATCCTTTCTTGACCCCGACACGCCGATTTCGCCCCTTTCAATGCAAGCGGCGGAGATGGCCGTGTCCGGTGTGTTAACGGCGATTGATGAGGTCATGGCAGGAAGATTACAAAATGCCTTCTGCGCCATAAGACCTCCCGGGCATCACGCAGAAGCCAACCATGCAATGGGATTTTGTATATTTAACAATGTCGCTATTGGTGCACGTTATTTACAAGAAAAATATCGATTGGCACGCATCTTTATCATTGATTGGGATGTGCACCATGGGAATGGCACGCAAAACAGTTTTTACGCCGACCCAACCGTTTTTTATTTTAGCACCCATCAGTATCCTTTTTATCCGGGGACAGGGTCTGAAAAAGAAATAGGGATAGACGACGGGGAGGGGTTTACAGTAAACTGTCCACTATCTGTAGGGGCAGGGGATCGAGAATTGTTGAACCGATTTAATAAGGAGTTGGCCAATGCCGTTGCCAAATTCAAACCCGACTTCATCCTTATCTCCGCTGGTTTTGACGCACATCAAGACGACCCATTGGCCTCTTTATTAGTAACGGATAAAGGGTTTTCAGAGATGACACTGATTGTAAAGGAGTTGGCCTCTACCTACTGTGGGGGACGGGTTATTTCCTGTTTGGAAGGGGGATATGATTTTTCGGCCCTCGCAAGAGCGGTGGGAAAGCACCTGACGGTGTTGGCAGGGATGTGATTTTTTTATGCTCTTGATTCTCATGTATCATCATATTGGAGAAGGGCCGTATTCCAATGGCCTGACGATGTTGAAAGAGCATCTTGTATTCCTAAAAGACAACTATCCCAATCTGCTGCCGGGGGATACGCTTTCCCCAGAGAAACTTTCTGTTTGTCTTACTTTTGATGATGCCCCTTTTAATTTTTTTCATTATGTCTTTCCTTTGTTGATGGAATTAAGGCTTCGGGCCATCGTGGCTGTCCCAACTCGGTTTATCGTTGAGAAAACAAACCTTTCTCCCAATCTTCGTCTTCGTGTTCCCCATGACGAGGCGATGGAGGGAGATGTGTACAAAGAGAAAGTGCCCTTTTGCACTTGGGAGGAGTTGCGGCAGATGGTTTTAAGCAGTGCTGTGGAGGTCGCGTCGCATTCTCATAACCATTTTAACATGTCGGAAAAGGCAGTAGATAGGACAACAGAGGTGATATCTTCAAAACAGTTAATAGAAGATCGCTTACCACAGAAGGTCTCTACATTTATTTATCCTTTTGGAAAGGTGAACAGAAGTGTTCACGAGATCGTAAAACAGGAATATCCCTACGCAATGAGAATCGGCAACGCTTTCAATGAAAATTGGGGAGACCTACTATATCGTGTCAATGCAGACAACCTGAAAGATGCAAAACAGCCTTTCTTTAAAAGAAACCTCGCACGCTACGCGCTCAAGAGTGTGCGTAACAAAATTTTTAAGCCGAAGGGGTTTTTCCCTTGGGACAATAACTGAGTGTTTTAAGCGGGCGGGATATTGGAGAAAAGGGAGATGGATATAAGCAAACAATTCCTTCTTGAGGTCTTTATCGCAGTCATCGTCACGCCGCTTATCATCAGTGGATGTGCCACCATCCCGCCCTATAAACAGGGAGATCGTGTATCGGGCTTGGCCTCATGGTACGGGAGCGATTTCCATGGGAAGAAAACGAGTAACGGGGAGACCTACGATATGTACGGCTTGACTGCAGCACATAAAACGCTTCCTTTTGGAACCGTGTTACTGGTAGCCGATCCTGCAAGTGGACACACGGTTACGGTTCGTGTGAATGATCGGGGGCCTTTTGTAGCAGGTCGCATCTTAGATCTTTCTTATGGTGCCGCTCAAGAACTAGGTACGGTAGGAAAAGGGGTAACAGAAGTTGAAATAGAGATCATCAGCACCGTCCTTGACAAAGGCATTTTTCTTGTCCAACTTGGAACATTTTCAGTGCCGCAAAACGCAGATCGGATGAAACAAAAAGTAGAGAAAATGATACAAAAGGTTTACATTGAGCCAACAGGGGAGGATTTGTCCCGTTTATACCGCGTCCGTGTCGGCCCTTTTGGCTCTCGGAAGGAAGCCGAATCGGTGGCGCGTCAATTTTCCACAGAAATAAGGGGAACGTCCCCTGCGAGGGGAACGTCCCCTGCGAATGGGCAAGAAACCTTGGATGCAATGGTCATACGTGCAAACTAAACATATCCGACATTTTCTGATTGGAGCAGGCGTCGTCCTTTCTCTTGGCGGAGGCGTTCGTTTCTACCGCGTTATTCGAACCCATACCAAAGACCATTTTTTTGCCCCGCATCTTCTTTTAGCTTCTTTATCACTTTATATTGCATGGAAGGTTCTCAAAATTGGGATGCAAAAGGAGGAGAGAAGGCGAAAAGAGGCCATTTCTCTGATTCGATCCGGCTCGATCCTCATGGTGATATGGGGTTATCGTCTCTTTCTTCTTACCAAAGAAAAAATGATGCAGGGCATCAGTATTGCTCCTGTCCTAGCCATGTTATATGTGGTGATGGGAACCGCAGTCATGTGTGTGGGGCTGAAGATCAGCCAGTCTTTAAAAGGGCGCAATGGCGATTAGATTCAAAGACTATTACGAGGTACTAAAGGTGCCTCGCGACGCTTCCGAAGGGGATATCAAAAGCGCCTATCGGAAGCTGGCCCGAAAACATCACCCAGACCTTTTTTCCGTTGGGAAAAAAGCTGCGGAAGAACGCTTTAAAGAGATCAATGAGGCCTACGAGGTGTTGTGTGATAAGGAAAAGAGGTCACACTATGATCAGTTGGGTTCCAATTGGAAAGAGGGACTAAGGGGGAGTACGAGAAGGGGGAAAAAAGGCACAACTGCACGTGAGAGGGAGCAGGGAAGAGAAACGGAATGGAGGGAGGTAGACGAAGAGGAAGATTTCCCATCGGGAGGCCCTGCCTCTCATGGAGGTCATCGAGATGTTTTTTCTGATTTTTTTGAATCGATTTTTGGAGGGGGTGCGACCTCCACGGCAGAGAAGGGACGCCGAGGAGGTCCGGGGACTTTTGGGCGAGGTAGAGCATCTTCCCGAACCTATATAAACCCGGAACGGGGGAGAGATATTGAGTCCCACATGGAGCTGACATTGGAAGAGGTTGCACACGGAACAAAGCGGCGAATTTGGGTGGAACGGCCTGTGCCCTGTTCTTTTTGTGCTGGCCGTGGATTTTTAGGCCAACAGGCATGCACTCAATGCAAATCGATAGGCGTTGTTCCAGAAGCAAAGGAACTGACGGTAACCATTCCGGCAGGGATTAAAGAGGGGGATAAGGTGCGGCTTTCGGGGCAGGGGGATAGTGGAAAAGGGGGTGGTTCTGCGGGAGATCGATTTATAGATGTCAAGTTTCGGCCGCATCCCCAATTTGGTGTTGCGAATGGCCATCTGGAGATGGAATTGAACGTTACCCCATGGGAAGCGGTCTTGGGGGCAGAGTTAAAAGTGATGACGCTCTACGGAGATGTTATTCTGAAAGTCCCCTCTGGGAGTCAAAATGGTCAAAAGTTTCGACTACGTGGCAAGGGGCTTCCCGTCCGTAGCACGACCACTGCGGGTAAAGGAGAGAAACAAGACCTTTATGTGAAGATTGCAGTCAATCTTCCATCGTCCATCACACAGGAAGAACGGCAGCATTATTTAGAGCTTGCCAAACTGGCAAAAGGTCGCGCAAAATGAGCCTGTTTAATATTATGAAAAAATGGCGTCGTCATCGGATGAGATATTACTTCATCTTATCGCTTCTTCTTTTTTCGGCCTTAATTTTTGTTAATATCATTTTTATGCGTCGTTATTTCTAATACAAACAGTAAAAATGCCCTCTCCCCTTGCGGGATGGGGCTAGGGTGAGGGGTAGAACGAATGGTTTGGGTTGGGTTAACTGGCGGAATAGCAAGCGGAAAATCAACCGTGTCTCAAATTTTGAAAGAGGCGGGGGCTTTTATCGTTGACGCGGATAAGATTGCCCATGATCTTCTTAAAAAAAAAGGGCCTGTGTACCGGCAGGTGTTAAATACTTTTGGTGTGAATATTTTAGGGGACGAGGGCGATATTGATCGCAAGAAACTGGGTGGAATCGTATTTCGAGACGCTAAAAGGCTCGTGGCTTTAAACCAGATCATTCATCCTTTTGTGTTTGAGACCGCCGAACGGGAGGGGGGTGCAATTGGGACAAGGGATCCACGCGCGGTGATTGTTTTTGATGCCCCTCTTTTAATTGAGACGAATGCCCATAAAAAAGTAGATATGGTTATTCTGGTCTATGTTGATAAAGAGACACAAATTAAACGACTCTGTACTCGTGACAGTCTTTCAACAGAAGATGCGGAAGCCCGCGTAAAGATGCAAATGCCGTTAGAGGCAAAATGTGCCTTTACAAATGAAATCATTGATAACCGTAAATCGTTTCAAGAGGTTCGGGAGGATGTGATCAGAATATATACCATGATACGGGCCACAGGGCATTAAAGGAGTCGTGTCAAAACAACTTGAACAAAATACGCCTTGTTGGGCGCGCATGTGTTATTGCAATACATGGCCCTTTTTAATTCGGGAATGACAGATTTTGTTGTTTAAAAACGAATCACCCATTGGGTGAGAGGTCTATTCACTCCAACCCCAATATCCAAAGCGGGTCTCTACATTTTTCAGATTCCCATCTCTGTTCTTGGGTGAACATGGGAGTCTTGCTAAATTTAAGGTTGAAGTTTATAATTGTATAAATGAACGTGATTCATAGAACGCTTCAAAAGGAGGTCATGAGATCGGCGCGGGCATTCTCGGCCATCATTCTCACAGGGCCTAGAAGAGCGGGGAAAACCACGCTTTTGAAAAACCTCTTTCCGCGGGCGTCCTATCACCTTTTAGAAGATATTGATGTCGTCTCCCGTATTAAGGCGGACCCAAAAGGCTTCCTTCAAGGGATCAGGACGCCCGCGATTTTAGATGAGATCCAAAATGTCCCAGAGATTTTCAATTACGTGCGGACACTCATTGACGCAGAGCCGGATAAAAAAGGTCGTTGGTTTTTAACAGGGTCGCAGGAAGCCCCCCTCATGAAAGGGGTTACGGAGTCGATGGCAGGACGGGCGGCCCTGTTTCAACTCCTGCCATTTTCCCTTCAAGAATCTCCGAAAGTCTCTCTCCTAAACGGTGGTTTTCCTGAAGTGGTAGCGCGTCCCGGGCAGGCGTCGATATGGTTCCGTTCCTACATCCAAACCTATCTGGAACGGGACGTCCGCGCCGTCAGCTCCCTCCGCAATCTCGGAACATTCCGTAGATTTCTGTCTC
>Ga0213870_1000695_pt1 | contig 15684 bp, 16 predicted proteins | sample WICALVC2017_Meta_FD_160119 | JGI IMG/M metagenome (GOLD analysis project Ga0213870, IMG submission 160119) | Freshwater microbial communities from subterranean cave lake in Wind Cave National Park, South Dakota, United States - WICALVC2017 | ecosystem: Environmental > Aquatic > Deep subsurface >... | reverse complement strand
TCTTGGTAAATGTTCTATAACGTTCATGGCAGTTGGTCTCCTTTCGTATTGTTGCTAATACATTTTAAGGATGCCAACTGTTTCTTTTATTGTCAAATCAAACTGCAAGGAGTTTCGAGACAAACTCTAGAACAACCTGCTTGACTTTTATTATCAAACCGTTATAATTATAAAATATGCATACAACTATTTTACAGGTTCCAATTAGTAAAAAATTGCGTGATAGTGCAGCCTTAGAGGCAGATCATCAAGGCTTTTCGTCTCTTCAGGAAGCTGTAAGAGTATTTCTTTCACAGCTTTCTCGAAAATCTATTAGTATAAAATTTGAGCCTCAAACAGTCAGACTATCCCCAAAAAATATAACCAGATACAATAAAATTATTGACGAGGTAGATTCAGGTAAAGTTAAGATGAAGAGCTTTTCCGACCCTCAAAAACTTATAGCTTATCTAACCGGAAATAAATGAAGATTTCTCCACATCCGCAATTTATTAAAGCTTTTCGAAAACGAATCGCACCAAAGCCAAAATTAGTTTCCAAAGTATTACAGAGGATAAAACTTTTTCAACAAAATATTAATGATCCAATTCTTCGCAGTCACAAACTCACTGGAGCAAAAAAAGAACTTTTTTCTTTTTCAATCAGTGGGGATATTAGAATTATTTATAGAGTCGAAGTCATAGATGGGGAAGAAACTGTTGTATTTTTGGATATTGGATCACATAACCAGGTTTACTAATAGCTCTTTTATTGAATAATAGAATTGAGTAGCATTGAGACGAGGGTGATGACAATGGAGGCAATTATTGCTGTAAAAAAGGAATCGATACGAAAACCACCGACTAGCCTGGATGTAATCACTAGAAGAATTGCATTTATAACAAAAATAAATAGACCTAGAGTAATTATGGTGGCAGGAAGAGTGAGAAAGATTAAAATTGGCTTAACTAACAAATTCAATACACCCAAAACTAGGGCAACTACCAAAGCAGTAGCAAACGAGTCAATGTGAAAGCCCGGAACTACGTAGGTCGTTACAAGAAGGATAATTGCTCTTAGAATCCACTCAGCAATAAGTTTCATTTAATTATTTATGGCTTCTTTTTTTTGGCCTTCCTATAGCATAGATTAAAGCAAATGTAATTATGATTAGTAGATAAATTGGACCAGCTGTATTGAGGAATTTAATAAGATTAAAATCATTTATCATAAAAGTGAGTCTTCAATTTTTGCTGATAAATACATAGCCAGCGTAGCAAATGAAATAGAATAAGTCAACAAAAGTAGAATTTCAGATATTGTTCTTATTCTAAATATTCCAGGAAAGATAATGATTGAGGCTAACCAACCAGCAGCAAGATTTGATAATACCGCTGAGATTGTTTTAAGCTGACCATAAATAAGTGTAATTTTCACCCTTATCTACAGGTTACAAAGAAGATAAATAACAGTCAACAGATAAAAAAACTAGGCGTTAATAACGTAGGCTGTCAACCTCGGGAGTTGACAATGCTTTTGTATTGAGCGATTCAAGAGGTTTTGAATTATCTGGGACGACCTCGGCGCCGTTTAGGCCCGAAGCGGCGTATGGGATCTTTATTATAGGCATCGACTGCACTAGCAGGGATGAACAGTTTTACTACAGTCCTTACAACCTCCACGACCTTCACCTTTCGTTTCTCCGCTGGAAGTTTGCCCTCAGCCACCAATCCATGAACGCGCTGAACCGTCACACCAAGGCGCTCGGCCGCTTCTTGGGCAGTAAGGTAACTCTGCTCCTCTCCCTCTTCATTCCCTTCAGCAGCTCCTGAACCTCCTATAATCGGCGGAAATCCATCTGTCAATGGCCAGCGTGCTGGATCTCTTGGCAAAGTTCTTTGCGATTGGACAATAGGGGAGTGGTCGGGAGACGAATCCAGAGTTGGTCCACTAATTGTTAGATCAGATGGAGGCTGAAAAAGAACCCCAGTTTATCCTAGTTCGGCAATAGGGGAATAACCCTCTTGTGACAATTGGTTAATAAGAGGTGGGCTCATTGATGCTGCTACTCTGTTAGGGCCACCTTCCCGAAATTCACCTTCAACGCTATGCGGCATACAAAATGCATTATAACATTTAAGTCAAAAATACGATTTATAATGTCAGAATAGGATTGTCAACCTCGGGAGTTGACAAGAGTTGACAAGGGCTTTGAAGTGATATCACTTCCTCTCAAGAGCCTTCTCTTTGAATCCGTCGCGCAACTCGATGCTGATGGTAAATATTAGCTAAAAGCAGTGAAACTGGTCCAATTAATAGAGCTAATGGATTTCTGATATCACCTGAAAATGCATAAATTGTGCCTGCTGCACCCCATAAAAATAGATCACCAACATAACCTAATCGCACACCTGGGTTTCTAAATGCTTCCCTGAAAGCTGTCAAGTAATTTCCGCGAGGGGCTTGTGATGGTGGTTGGCCTGGACTAATTCCTGGACCGTTATCATGGGGGAGGAATATCTTGTTGTGCATGAGGAGTGGCTCTGATATCCCCAGGACGTCTTGATTCCATAGCACGTTCTATACGTAAGGACGGTCGTTCTGGAGTGCGAAGAGTGAGTCTTTTCAAACCTGGCTTAGATTCACCACTTCTAAAATTAGGTTCGGATTCTTGAGGAAATTCAGGACTACGGCTCATAATTATACGTTGTGGATCTTAACAATTTTAAATTATCTTTGCAAGTTGTCAGAGAATTTAGATTCCTCTTACAGTCAATTTACTTAGTTCAAAATCTATCCCCACTTAGGACTGTGCGTTAGAGTTACTTACGTGAAGACTTACGGAATACTAGTACAGCAAGAAATATTGCTATAAGTAGTAGAGAGAATGAAATAATGGCGTTTGTATTTAAAGTCCAAAAATCAGATGGAGTCATATATTTTTCCTTTCAAGAACGAAACTAATCCACAAACATAATATACCTGCAAGGACATTCTGTGTCAATATAAAAATCTCACGAAATGAAAGTACTGGCAGAAAATTTGGAGAGATAATAATTACACCAAACCAACCTGCAGATAAATTGACAAACATACCTGATAACACTCTAAATGCTGCTTTTTTGTCCTTACGAGACATAATTAGTTTCACAAGAACAAATTAATAAATAGATAATCCCAAGTCAATTTTCAGAAGTTAGAATGAGAGGAAGTTTGCCAGTATAGACAGGAGAAGAATCTATGTGCATATGGCTTATTTTAGCAGCATGGTCACAAGTACTCAAGTAAGTACAGAATGGAGATGAAAAGCATAGCAGCAAGCTAGACTATGCGTAAACTATTTCTTAAAACTTCCTTCACTGTTGTCAAACCTGTTTCTGCCTTCATAAGACCGTCTTTTAACAAAGTAGTTAGCAGACTCTCCTCTATTAACTTTGCTCTTAGTTCTTCTTCGCTAATCTTATTCCTAATTAGACTTCTAACTTTTGCATTCATCTCTAAAACCTCAAAGATTCCAATTCTACCTTTAAATCGTAGATGATTACACTTTTCACACCCAATGCTTTCGAAAAGTTGTATTGGAACTTTTCCGACAACTTGGGCAAACAAATCAATTTCAAATTGTTCTGGTTGGTAGGGTTTTTTACAAACTGAGCAATTTACCCTTACAAGTCTTTGGGCAACTATTCCCATAAGTGAGGAGTTTAGAAGATAACTTTCAATTCCAAGATCCAAAAGTCTATAAAGAGCGCCTATTGAATCCTCTGCATGAAGAGTGGACAACACAAGCTGTCCAGTAAGGCCGGACTCAACAGCGATTCCTGCTGTCTCTTTGTCTCTTATTTCCCCGACAAAGACTATATCAGGAGATAGACGCAATATTGCTTTCAATCCACCCGCGAAAGTAAAATCAATCTCCTGGGCAACTTGCATTTGATTAACTCCTTCGAGCTGAAACTCGACAGGATTTTCAATTGTCATAATATTATAATTTTGATCTTTATTAAGTAAATTAATTGTTGAGTAAATGGTAGTAGTTTTGCCACAGCCGGTTGGGCCACAAACTAAGATTAAGCCACTTCTTTGTTTAAGCATATTCTGGTATTCTTTGTGGGATTTTTGACTAAAACCAAGCTTTGCTACATCCATAACAATTGTCCTTAATTCGTGAATTCGAATAACAATCAATTCACCGTAAATTGTTTTTGCTATCTCTACTCGAAAATTTATTTGAGCGTCGTTCGCCTCTACAATGAATTGGCCTTCTTGTATTCTTCTCTTTTCTGCCAGATCTAAATTACTTAAAACTTTAATCCGTGAAGATACTTGAGAGTATGTCTCTAAACTGATTTCACCAGCTAAGTGCAATACTCCGTCGATTCTGAATCTAACGGAAAGATTCTTTTGACGGGGTTCAAATAACACATCCGAAGCTTCAAGTTTTACAGCCTCGTTAATAATAACTTCAACAAATTTTACAGGATCAGGGGTATCTGTAGAAAAAAAATTATCGAGTTGGGCGGTTCGAATCTTTTGAAATTGAAGGCTGGAGGTCATTGTTAGTTTAGTATACATTGGTAAGTGGAATTAAATCAAACTTCCGTAAAGGTAGTAAGAGCTCAGCTTCTGATATTTTTGATATTGTTCGAGCCTAGTCGAGAACACTCTATAGAGAATTTCTCGACTCTCCGTCAGCTGACGGATCGCTCGAAAAATAAATTATCATTTCTCTGAGTAGAAACTAAAAGTGATAGACTTAGATTCAAAACCGCGGCCTGGTATTGAATTGGATTGTAATTCTGTTATACGATGAATTTGTATACCCATCTTACTCCGGTTAGCAATCGCAAAGCGGTTCTAAGCGGATTAGAGGGGTATATACTGAGTCTAACCTGAGTTATCGAAGTATATGTATCTTTCAAAGCTTCTAAATACATTAATTACAAATAAATCAAGTAAGGGGATTGGTAAACTATCAGATGTAGTAATTACCAACCTAAATACTCCTTTGCCGCAGGTCGTCGGGACCGTTGTCAAATCAGCAAGAAAAGATACAGCATTTTTTATCCCGACCGGTGATATAGAAGAATTTACAGAAAAAAAAATTACTTTACTGACTGATACGATTAATTTCTCCCCATTTACGCTTCGGGAAGAGGAGACTTTACTAGGAGAGCATATGTTGGATAAACAGATCGTGGATGTGTCTGAGCGAGAATTAACACGGATCAATGATTTGGAGCTGTCTGTCTCCAGTGGCAACATTTTCTTAACAGCTGCTGACGTGAGCTTCAGAGCAATTCTAAACCGCCTGGGACTACCTACTTGGGGATTAGTTTTAAAATATAACTCTATACCCTGGCAGGATATACAATTTCTGGGAGTGAATTTACCAGTGAAGGTGAAAGTTGACTACGATCGCTTGGAAAGTTTGCATCCGGCCGATATTGCAAGATTTATTTTCAAAGGCCCTGGTTACAGGAAGGGAAGCGAAATTATCCAGTCGCTTGAGGAAGATATCGCAGCTGACGTTATAGAATCACTTCCTTTGGAGCTCCAGGCAAATATTATTGAAAATATGAGCCTGGAGGCGGCAGCCAAAATTTTCTCAGAGATTGAATCGCATCATGCGGCGGATTTGCTTACAGAACTTTCTCCAACACGAGCAAGTGAAATTTTAAAAATTGTAAATGAAAGTCAAGCTACAGTTGTTAAACAACTGCTTAAGTATCCGCGTGGTACAGCTGGAGCTCTGATGAAAGTGGAGTTTGTCTCAATACCGGCAACAACGACTGTAGAGGAGCTATATACACAACTACGCTCAATGACCATACTACCGGAATTTCTTCTTTATTTTTATATAACCAATAGCAAAACTGCCAAAAAACTAATTGGAGTAGTATCGGTTTGGGAGTTATTTAAAGCCCAACCCAGAGAGCGGATGGAAAATATTATGTTAAAAGAATACGTTACAGTATCGCCATTCCAAAGCGCTCGATCGGCATTACGCAGAATGACCCAATATGATCTCTCGGCCATTCCCGTTGTAAGTGATGAAGGGAATATATTGGGTATTATTACTTTGACTCATGCTATAAAAATGTTGATACCTAAAAGTTGGCAGACCAGAACCTACGTTGATTAATCGCGAACACATATTGTCATTCCGCACTTGTTCCGATGATGTTTACGAAGAATGAGTAATTACATAATCGTGAATCCCGCCAAACGGCGGTGAATGCGGGATCCAAAACATTAAATAATAGATTCCCGCTTTCGCGGGAATGACAGTTTAAAACGCTGAAGATAAATATGAAGTTTCCTTTACAGACTTTAATGTTACTTGGTCCTGGAATTATTGCTGCAGCCAGTGGCAATGATGCTGGCGGCATTGCTACCTATACTACAGTAGGGGCAAAATATGGCTATTCGTTTTTATGGGTTCTGGTTTTACTACTTGCTCCTTCTCTGGCAATAGTTCAAATAGTTAGTATAAGGCTCGGGATTGTAAGCGGAAAAGGCCTATCTGCTCTTATTCGCGAGAGGTTTCCTCTGAAAACTGCCATGGTGGGAATTTTGTCGCTATTTGCTGCTAACTCAATTATTGCAATCTCTGAATTTTTTGGTATTGCAGCTGCACTGGAACTTTTTGGAATATCTAAATATATTGGAGTGCCAATTGCAGGTATGGTGGTCTGGGGGCTCATTGTAATCGGAAGTTATCAAAAAGTAGAGAAGCTTTTTTTGGTATTAAGTACAATATTTTTAGCCTATATTGGGTCAAGTTTTTTAGGCAGACCAATTTGGGGCCAAGCATTTAAAGCCATGGTAACTCCAACTTTCTCTCTCGATACGCAATATCTGACGCTTTTTATAGCAACAATTGCAACCACAATAACTCCTTATATGCAAATATATGCTCAGTCAGCCACTCTTGAGAAAGGCTTGTCTTTGGGCCAGCTGAAGATAGCCCAACTTGATGCTGCATTGGGAAGTATATTTTCTACTACAATATCGATTTTCATTGTTATAACTGCGGCCGCTACTTTGTTTCCTCATGGGATAGTAGTGGAAACAGCATCAGATGCAGCACTCGCATTAACACCACTGGCTGGCAATTACGCCAGCATACTTTTCGGTGTGGGACTTTTAGCAGCTTCAATGCTTGCTGCAGGAGTACTACCGTTAACGACCGCTTTTTCTACATGCGAAGCATTTGGCTGGAGAGCAGGAGTAAGATATTCCTATAGGCAAGCCCCAATTTTCTATTCCATCATAACAATCTTAATTGCACTCGGAGTAACTTACTCTCTAATACCTGGTATTTCTCTGATAAAACCGCTAATTTTTGCATTTGTTTTAAATGGCTTTCTGTTACCCGTTGAATTATATTTTATGCTTAGACTGGCAAATGACAAGGAACTTATGGGCAAATATGTAAATAATGCACTTCTAAATATAGTGACTGGGGTGATTATGATAATTGTCACAGTGGCAGTAATACTTTTTCTCCTGTCTCTACTGCCGATTTCCATATTTTAATACGATTAATGTTTGACAGTAGTTTCTGATTCAATTAAACTAGACGTTCTAACTTATGGTATCCACTGTTCTTCTTTGTCCTCCCAATTACTATCAAATTGAGTATGTGATTAATCCTTGGATGCACCTCACAAATAAGGTGGATACAAATAGAGCCATGGAAGAATTTGACTGGGTTGTCGAAATTTACAAAAGAATAGGTCTTGAAGTATTAATTATTCCTCAAGTGCAAGGTCTGCCGGATATGACCTATGCTGCGAACTTGGGCTTTGTAATTGATAACACGTTTATAAAGTCAAATTTGAAATTTCCCCAAAGGAGAAAAGAGGCAGATTTTGCGGAAGAATTCTTCCGAAATAAAAGTACCACGGGTAGCACGAGTATCACGAGTACCACGGGAAGAAAATTTAAAATTAAGACCTTACCAAGCGATGTTTATTTTGAAGGGCAGGGAGATATGTTTTATAAGGATGGTAAATTCTTCATGGGATATGGAAAGAGATCTTCAAAGGAAGCGAGTCATTATATCAGAGAGATTATTGGAGAGGAACCAATTACATTTGAAGTCAATGATCCCTATTTTTATCACCTCGATACCTGTTTTGCACCATTAGGTAATGGAAGAGTGGTTATTAATCCCCGGTCCTTCAATAAGCAAGATCTTAGTAAATTAAAGAAAACCTTTAAGAAGGTAATTGTGACCAGCGAGCAGGATAATAAATTACTCTGCTGCAATCTAGTCGCTGCAAATGGGGCAATCGTAATCGGGCAGGGGATTAGTAAGGATTTCAGAAGTACTCTTAAGAAAGAAGGTTATGAAGTTTTTGAGACTCCTATGAATGAATTTTTAAAAGGCGGAGGTTCGGTTAAGTGTCTAACGCTGGAGTTATTCAATTCCTAGGTTGCCTATCTAATCAACCTCCCAGGTTGATTAAAGGTTGATTAATGCTTGTTATTCATCGGTCATTTTAGTATCATAAAATCCTCTTTCTATGGCTTACCAAAAACACACTTTAAAAAACGGGCTTCGACTTATCACAGTACCAATGCCTTCTGTTGAATCTGTAACAGTGCTTATACTAATCGGTGTTGGAAGCCGATACGAGGAAAAAAAAATAAACGGCATCTCGCACTTTCTGGAACATATGGCATTCAAAGGCACGCAAAAAAGGCCAACAGCACTGGCCATTGCCTCTACAATTGATGGCATTGGTGGAGAATTTAACGCTTTTACCAGCAAAGATCACACTGGATACTATATAAAAGCAGCCAAAAAGCATTTGCCGCTTCTAGTTGATGTACTTTCTGATATGTTGCTTGATAGCAAATTTGATCCGGTCGAGATAGAAAAAGAAAAAGGAGTAATTATTGAGGAAATCAACATGTACGAAGATACACCAATGCGTAAGGTTAGTGATATTTATGAAAATTTACTTTATGGTGATACTAAATTGGGCAGAGATATATCCGGCGACAAAGATGTAATTAGAGCCGTTAAAAGGGAAAACTTTCTGGACTACATCGACAGATTTTATGGTCCGGCAAATACGGTTATTACTATAGCAGGAGGAATAGATAATCAAGCTTCAAAGCTTCAAAGACACAAAGAAGCAAAGAACAGAGAATCTAAAACAATAAAATCGGTTGAGGAATATTTGGGGAATTGGAAGAGAAAGAAGCCATTAGAACCCGAATTAGTTGATGATAAACAAGAAGAACCGGCAGTTTTGGTACATTTCAAAGATACGAAGCAAGCCCACCTTTGTATAGGTGTAAGAGGTTATCATTTAACACATCCCGATAGATTCAAACTGGCAGTTTTGACGAATGTTTTAGGCGGAGGTATGTCATCGAGACTTTTTATTGAAGTACGGGAAAGAAGGGGATTGGCTTACTATGTACGCTCAAGTAATGAACAGTATAAAGAGGTTGGTAATTTTGTAACTCAGGCAGGAGTAGATGTAGACAGAATTGATGATGCCATCAAAGTGATACTGGAAGAATTTATTAAGATCGTAGCAGGTAATATCCAGTATGAGGAATTAACCAAGGCAAAAGAGAATTTAAAGGGTAAATTGACTCTGGAACTTGAAGATAGCAGAAGTGTCGCTTCTCTGTTTGCTACAACTGAACTTCTGGAAGGAAAAATCAAAACACCGGAGGAGATATTTGCGCAAGTTGACGCGGTAACAATAGATGATGTTGCAGCGGTTGCCAAGGATATATTTAGGCAAAATACATTAAACTTAGCAGTAATTGGACCTTTTAAGGAAGAAAGTAGGTTTATAAGACTCCTTAAATTTTAGAGTAGAACTAGAAGAAGTGACTTTTTTGTTTAAATAGCTACAATTCACGAATAACTCGAATCATTTTTCGAATATACTCGAATAAATTTGATTCGAGTAAATTAGAGTTATATTCGCGCCATTCGAGAATTAAAAACAAATGAAAAATGTCTGTCATTTGGAAATAGATGGAGTAATTAAATGGATAAGACAGTAGTATTAATAAAACCTGATGCAGTAAAGTGGGGAGTAATCGGTAAAATTATCACCCGATTTGAGAAGGAGGGATTTACCCTCACTGCCGCTAAATTTTTACGACTACCGGATGACTTGCTGGATACCTGGTATGCCCATCACAAAGATAAAGATTTTTACCCGGAGCTTAAAGCTTTTATGACTTCTACCCCTGTCATGGCTATGCTTTGGGAAGGGAAAAAGATTGTTGATCGCGTGCGAGAGCTTTGCGGACCAACAGATAGTAAAAAGGCGCCCAAAGGGACAATCAGAGGTGATTTCGGCCAGGATATTCAAAGAAATGCTATTCATGCCTCAGAAGACGAGCCGTCAGCCAGGCGCGAAATGGATCTCATGTTTCTTCCCCACGAAATCCACGAGTATAAGAGGTAGGGAAATAACCCAATAACCCAATCCGTCAGCTGACGGACCAATAACCCAATCAACTAATACCCAATTGTCATTCTGGTAAGCGAGGCACGAGCGCATCCAGAATCTATTTAGCTCGCAGATTCTGGACCACGTCAAACGTGGCAGGCAAGCCAAGATGTCAGTAAAAGAGTAAAATATCATTATGGATAATCACAAATATCGAGAGGAACTAAAAGCTAGGTTGTTAAGCTTTAATAAGGAATTTGTTGAGACCTGTAATAGTTGTAGTAGAAGAACTGAGGATGTGCAGGTAATCTATGCCACTAAATACCTCAATTCGAATCAATTTGGAGATTTTTTAAATATTTGCAAAGAAATAGATTTAGCTCCAGTACTTGTTGGAGAAAATCGGGTACAAGTGGCTGAGGTTAAATTCAATCATATATGTAATAATTTTCCTGAGCTGCAAAAATTATTTAAGCCCATCATGATAGGAAATTTACAAAAGAATAAAATTAATAAAACTATCAATTTATTTGAGGAAATACATGCAATTGATAGTTTAGACTTGGCCCAGGCTCTCAATGAGAGACTTAAGCGTGAGGGTAAGACAATGTCGATTTTCCTTGAGGTAAATATAAGCGGTGAAGAAACCAAGCATGGGATTGGAGAAAATGAGCTAAAAGGTGTAATCAGGTCTATCAGAGACTTAAATAATTTAAAATTGAAAGGTCTCATGACTATGGCGCCTATTGCTGGCCATCCTGAAGAAGTGAGGCCGATTTTTCGTAAACTTCGCAAGTTGGCAGATCAGAATGGGCTTTTGACCTCTATGGGAATGAGCAGTGACTGGAGAATAGCAGTAGAAGAGGGAAGCGACTTTATTAGGGTGGGATCCAGGATTTTTATGTGAGAGTTATTGAGTTTACGAAATTTACTCTCGCATATGGTGAGGAGCGCAGCGACGAATCCATCTGACAATTTATATTAAAGCCGTCACGGCCGTGATGGCAATAGTATATATTGAGGCTACTCGTGTATTATTAGTTATTATTTTTACTTTCTTTGTTATAGTCTCAAGGCTAAGGCATTACTTTAGAGCATCAAATACTATCAAAGTGTAACAACAAAATGGGTTGACTAATAAATACTCAAATGTCAAAGTGTCAAAAATTCACTTTCATTGTTAAATCATTTAAAATCAGAGGATGGCAATTCTTTTTGCTCTTATTGCACTTGTGGGTTGGGGGGTAGGGGACATATTTGTCACCATAGTATCGCGCAAAATAGGCTATATTATCGGACTGCTTTGGTGGCAAGTTTTTTCATTATTAATTAGTCTATTCTATTTACCTTTTGCTGGAACATTATCTGACTGGAGGATGTTTGCCCTAGCTTTTGGTTTGAATATCTTTGCTACAGTTGGGACTCTTTCCTACTTTAAAGCACTTGAGATCGGCAATGCTTCTTTGACGGGTACAATTGCAGGATCTTTCCCTCTCATTACTGTGCCACTTTCAATCCTTCTATTCCAGGAAAAGTTAAACAACATTCAATTAATTGGAATCGTACTTATATTTATTGGCCTAATACTGGGATCTCTCAAAGAAGACGGTCTAAAAGAGATTAGATCAGGAAAGATTTTTTCAGATCGGGGAGTATTGTATTGCCTTATAACTCTAGTAATCTGGGGAATTTATTGGTCCGTGGTTAGAATACCAATAGAGTCGATCGGCTGGTTCTATACTGGTTTCTCCGGATGGTTTATTTTTTTACTATTACCTATCTTAGGGTTAATCAAGAAAAATCCTATTAAGGAGTTAAGCAAAAAAAATGTTATTGGAAATGTGTTTCTGATGTCGCTTCTTACTGTAGTCGGTAGCTATGCCTTTAATCTGGGGTTAACCTTTGGCTATTCGTCAATTGTAGCTCCTATTGCCGGACTTTCTCCGGTTCTATTTGTCATTATTGCTAATTTTGTTTTCAAAGAAGCTCTAAGCCGCAGACAACTGGTTGGAATAGTTATTTCACTTGCCGGTATTGCCCTCATCAGTTTTAGAGGTACTTGACAGATACTTTCATTGTCTCTAAGCTTATTTTATAAAGGGATCTTTTAAGTGAAAGTTTTAAACTATATTTTTTCTGCCCATCGTTCACTTCTCTTTCGAGTGCTTACCTTTTCTCTTATCCTTATTGCTATACCATTTACGATCTCACTGGCACTACAATCGCAGAATTTACTAGGACTAGCTGGGACAAGCGGTAAAATTATTTTTCTGGAAAAACCTGAAATTTTGCAACCTGGGGTACTGATAAGAGTTGGACTGCGAGCAATAGAACAAAATTCTTCTTGGGTAGGTCTTTTTGCTATTGGTGCTTCTGATTCTGAATACCTGCAACGGCGAAGTCTACGTGAGTGCCTACCAAGTAGTGAAATGTCAGGTAAGATACGCGTCTGTAGATTTACCATGCCGACAGCACCTGGTTTATTCGAATTTCGTCTTTACTCACAAAATAATACTCGCTTGGCTGATTCTCAATCGGTTAAAGTTCTTGGATCTCAACCAAGTCCTACCTGTACACTAATGCCTCCTTGTCTTTACAGAGAACCGTTCTGTGCAATGAAGCCCCCGGAACCTCCCGGTGGCTGGTGTCCGCCTCCAACTTCGCCAACACCGTATTGTATTCCAATCCCGATTGGGTGTGGTACACAACCAGATGGATCGACTGTCGTCTGCGACCCGCCACCTGGTCAAAAGTACTGCCCAACACCTACTGCCACGCCTGAGTTATGCCGTCCAGCCTTCACACATGCGAGAAATAAATTAACAGGTGTATGTAAATTATTTCCCACCTCATGCCTGCCCGATGGATGGTACGCTGATCGAAGTTGTCAGCTTTCTCCAACACCCGGATCAGTCTGTATTTACGAAGGAAGGACATACAGATCAGGTGAACGATTTCCTGCAGCGGATGGTTGTAATTCCTGTTCGTGTGATAACGGAAAAGTAGCTTGTACTTTAATAGCCTGTCCAATTAGTCCTACCCCAATTTGTACAGATAAAAAACCATTTGGTTATGCATGTGCGCTAGCTCCCCAAACCTGTTGTTTGGGAAGACACTGGGATTCTGGAGTATGCGGTTGTGTAGCTCTTTAAGAACAACATCATGCGCGCACGCCGCGCGACGAGGAATTTCTCAGTGTTCGAAGCTAACTAAGCCCCGGTGTTAGAAGAAATTAAGGGGTTTTTCCAAACAGTAAAATTGTTGTAGACTGGATATAGTAGCCTATGTCTAGATCTGCCCTCTCCTATATTTTTGGCTTACTTCTGCTTTTTATCTCTTATTATATTACTGCAACCATCGGACTGCAACTTGACGCAGTTAGCGGATTTGCCACTTTGGTCTGGCCTCCCACAGGAATAGCTTTAGCGGCTTTGCTTATATTTGGGGCAAGACTTTGGCCGGCTATTTTCTTTGCAGCTTTACTAGTAAATTATCACACTGGTGCTCCAATAATTGCTGCGGCAGGAATTGCAATAGGAAACACTCTTGAGGCGTTATTGGCTGCGTACCTTTTGAATCGAATCGGATTCGGCAAGTCGCTTGAGCGATTGGTAGATGTTTTCACCCTTATATTTTTAGCAGCACTTGGTTCAACCATGATAAGCGCAACAATTGGAGTATCAAGTCTGCTATTGACTCGCGTAATTACCCTTACCGCAACTCGCGATACCTGGATTGCCTGGTGGGTGGGAGACATGCTTGGCGATCTGGTAATTGCCCCTTTTATATTAGTCCTCTGGAGTAAACGTTGGTCTATTCGAATCAGCATAAAAAATTTGGCCGACGCGGGCTTGTTTGCCCTCATGCTTGAGGCTATTTACCTACTGGTATTTAGAGGAGTATTTGGCTTTGACGCGCGAAATTCACCTCTTACATATCTCACGTTACTGCCTCTTATCTGGGCTTCACTAAAATACGGTCAATCTGGGGCAACAGCTTCAACTTTTCTTCTTTCCACTCTTGCGATTTGGAGCACGGCTCAAGGTTATGGACCTTTTACTGGGAAATCACTTCTGGAGAATCTCTATTATTTGCAGACTTTTATAGCTGTTGCTTCTGCCACAACTCTTACTATAGGAGCCAGTGTTTCCGAAAGGAAAAAATTTGAAACATATTTGACCGAGAGTAAGCAACGCTTTAGAGCTCTGATTGAAAATAGCTATGACGCAATTACTCTGGTAACTTCAGAAGGCATAATTAGCTATATAAGTCCATCAACTAAACGAATTCTAGGATATGAATCTTCCGAGTGTGTTGGCATAAACATGATAAATCTTATCCACCCGGATGATAAAGAAGTCAGTACTAAATTATTCCAACTATTTAAAAAACCCGGTGAAATTTTCAGGGCAGAGTTTCGGTTGCTGCATAAAGATAATCATTTCCGATGGATTGAAGGTGTAGCAGTAAATTTACTTCATGAGGCTGGTGTAAATGCTATTGTAATAAATTATCGAGACATAACAGTCCGTAAGAAAGCCGAGGAAGAAGTGCATAAACGGGGAGAAGAATTCAAGGCTCTGGCAGATAATTCACCTGATCTAGTTTCTCGTTTTGATAGAAATCTCCGGCACATCTTTGTAAATTATTCTGTTGAGCGGGCCACGAGTATACCTGTGCAAATGTTTATTGGCAAAACAGATGAAGAACTCGGCATGCCCAAAGAAAATGTAGACCAATGGAAAGAAAATATTTTGGAAGTTTTTAAAAGCGGGAAAGCCAGAACTATAGAATTTGATTTTGTTTCAAAAAAAGGGGTTAAAACTTATTATCAAGCCAGGCTAATGCCTGAATTTGCTAAAGATGGCTCAATAGCTTATGTTCTTGGGGTGTCGCGGGATGTAACGGATTTAAGGCTCCTTGGGCAGCGGCTTGCCGACGAGCGGGACCGCCTGGGAGCAATTATTGATTCGATGGAAGAAGGATTATTTGTGGTTGATAAAAATCAGAAAATTACTCTGATAAATAATGCTGCTCGCAAAATGCTCGAAACCACAAGCGACGAACTAATAGGAAAAGATTTAAAACAGATTGTAACAATACTACAAGGGGACAAAGAATTATCACTTGAGGAAAGGCCAATTGTAAAAGTAATTAGAACGGGTCAAGCCATAGTTACGAGACTTAAAGACGATCTCTATTATAAAACTCCAAACGGGAAAAAATTTCCGGTTATTATCTCGGTTTCTCCTCTTGCTGACGGGGG
>Ga0213870_1000694_pt1 | contig 15693 bp, 14 predicted proteins | sample WICALVC2017_Meta_FD_160119 | JGI IMG/M metagenome (GOLD analysis project Ga0213870, IMG submission 160119) | Freshwater microbial communities from subterranean cave lake in Wind Cave National Park, South Dakota, United States - WICALVC2017 | ecosystem: Environmental > Aquatic > Deep subsurface >... | reverse complement strand
AACAGTATACTGATGATATTCCGGGATGGCGCAACGGTAGCGTCCCGCTCTTTCTTCCGGTGTAGCTCAACGGTAGAGCGGCGCCCTGTTAAGGCGTGGGTTGCAGGTTCGAATCCTGCCGCCGGAGCACTACGGGACAAGCAGGCGAGAAATCGCCTGTTTTCCTTTTATCTGCCTGCATTTCCGAGAGTTCGAAAATCTTATTTACCTTTGGCATCCATTCAGCTAAAAATTGGAACGCCGATGTGTAATCCGGTGTTATTCTATCAGCATTTAGGGCAAGGTTCGAAAATGCATAGCTCAAGAGTAGTCGTCGCTCTTCAACCTTTGCTTTTTCGCTTTGATATATCTCCTGTGCTTTCAGCGCAAGCTCATGTATGGCGTATCCGGCCTCGTAGTATCTCATTCGTGATTCCCCCAATTCCTTAAGCGTATCAAGGGCTTCTTCTTTTTCCTTTGCTGACGCGCTCATAATCTTCTCACATAAGGCGGCCAGTATCCTCCCATCAAGCTTGTCTCGATATGCGCCCTCAATGCGCTGGTCGGCCATTTGGATGATTCGCGTTAATTCGTTGCGCTTGGTTGTATTGTAATCTATCTCGTCCGCATGGCTTTCCTTCAATGCTTTTTCCAAAACGCGCAACACCCGCTCGTTTTTTGGAGCAATGCCGTCAAAATAGGGGAATAACTGTTTTTCCACCTCCTCCTGTCGTATATAGAGCTTCTTGGTGCAGTTTTTATATTTCTCATAGGGCGAATGGTGTCCATACCAATGTCCTTTTTGAATTGTCCAGCTTATTGTTGCGCCGCACTCAACGCAATGAATCTTTGCCTTGAATACAGGATGATGCTTCTTGTACTGGGGATTGGCCGTCTTGCGTAGCAGTTTCTGTTGTACGGCATCAAAGAGATCTTTTGAGATAAGCGGTTCCTGCGCTCCATTGTTGATCTCTCCTCTGTATCGGGTTCTTCCGTAGTAAAAGGGGTCAGAAAGCATCTCGTGCATCCTACTTTTTCCTACTTTTCCGCCATTGCGATTTCTTAATCCCTCGCTGTACATCACTCTTACCATTTCATTGAGCGAATAGTTGCCGCTTGAGTATAATTCAAATATCCGCTTTACCAACGGGGCTTTCTCATCATCAATAATATGGATTTTGTGCCCCTTGTCCCCGATGGTCTTATATCCCAACGGCGGCTTCGTCGGTAGCCATCCCTGTGCCAGCTTCTCTTTTTGCCCTTTTCTAACCTCCTCCGAAAGATTGTTCGTATAAAATCGTGCAATCGCCACCTTCATGTCCCACACAAGATTTTCATGCGCTCGCGTATTCTTGCTTAAAATAAAGTTCTCTTTTACGAAATGGACTTGGCGGCTTTCATCTTCCGTAATCCAATCGCTCACAATAGCGGCATCCTTGATATTTCGAGTAAGCCGGTCTATTTTCTCGCAAAGAATAATCGGAACATTATGCCCATTGGCATACTCCAGCATTTCGCCAAAAGTTTTCCTGATCTGCCTGCCGCTTGCGGATTCAGAAATCCGAAACATCTTGGCTGTCTCAAAGCTGCTTTTGACCGCGTACTCCCGCAGCAATTTTTCCTGTGCGTCCAGCGAGTAACCGGTTTCCTCCTGCTCCTTTGAGGATACTCGTGCGTATAAAATTGTCTTTGTTTTATGCTCCATAAACTCAATAGGACGGCTATGGTTGACCCAAATCCGCTTTCCCGAAGGATCGCCTTATTTGGCATAGCCGCCCTATTGGGGCAACGAAGCAAACAAAAAACCTTCAGGACTATCGGGATTACGGGTCAACATCTCCATTGTAAATCTATATGGATTTCAAGACAACCCTGTACTCTCCACCATCCCCTTGTATCTCCTTTTGCGATATTCAAGTTTAAGGCACTTCCTACACCCCATGACGCCCGTCAGGGGATGCCGGAACACAACACCAGCACGAAACTCGCATATGGGGCATTTAAACCATAACCGCGTGCCATTATAGGCGGTCTTGGATGACGTGAGGCCGAGCTTCCATCCTGATGCTTCCACTTCAGAATGAAGAATATGCTCCTTGAGACCACTGCGGCATTGCTTTAGAAACTCCTCAATCTTGATTTTAGAGCATTCCTCAACTAAAAAGGATTTTCCTAAATCATTTGGAGTCATTGATTTTCATTTTGCTTGGCGGGGTTGTTTTTAGCATTGATCTGTTGGTTTTGCGCTACAAAGGCAGTTGTAGCTCTGATATTAAGTTCAAGGGGTGGATTTTTGATCTGCCTGAGCGTGAGAAGGGTGCTCAAGAGATGCCTCTGCGCTCTATCTATTTCCTTGCTTAACATACCCCCATATCCGTTTCTTTCAGCCGACAGATGTCTTTCATCGGTAAGGGCATTTAACTTTCTTGAATAGGTAAACATTCTTATGTACGCGCTGGCGGCTGTTTCTGCAAGCATTTTTTCTGTCGGTGTTTTACAATCGTATTCTCTTTCGATTTGTCGAGCAATCTCAATCGCCAGCGGCCAGTAGCGCTCACTCGTTGTCTCTGCAAGAACATAGTGTGTCTCTAATCCCAACGCCATCAAGGCCTTGCTGGCGATTTTTAGAAACTCATCCTGCTCCTTTTTGGCATCTTTCTTACTGGCCTTTTCGTGCTCCTCAAGAAATTTGGCGGCATTGGATAGAAAATAAGCGGGATCAGCTTCTATTCTCAGCCGCTCTCTTACAAAATCTCTTGCTTCTGCTTCCGTGAATGTTTTTGCGATGGCTTTTGATTCCGGCTTGCCATCTGTCAGTTTGGAATCGGCGGGCTCGTCCTTTGATTTTTTTATAGCCATAATAGTTACTTTAACCTGCACGTCCTACATCTTCGCCGAATTACCTTTGAGATAAGCGATTCGTAGGCATGTAGGAGTTTTTATGCAAGAGTTTCTATCCGCCAAAACACCTACACCTACACTCCTACACCATTATTTTCTCTATATTTAAGCCGTCAAAATCGTTCTCTGTAGGAGGTGCAGGATCCGCACTGGTTTTGAAGTAGCTTTTATAGATGTCCTCTATTTTCCCTTTTTCAAAGAGGTAGCGTACTCCCTCTTTGGTTCGCGGCTTCTTCTCCGATGACATATTAAACTTTTTGATTGCCCATCCCACCTTTGCCGCCCGTTGCTTGGGTGTCTCTCCCTGTGAAAATGCCTCCGGCTCCATCGTCTCTGCAATCTCCATAGGGGTAATAATAAACTCATTCTTGTCGGAAAAGCGATCCAAAATCGCCTTGATAACAGCCCCCTCAATCTCTGATGGTTCGTACTCTGTAAAGCCGTATTGCGAAAGGAAGCGTTTTTTTGCTTCAGCAACCTTGTCTCCGGCCCCGCAACAATCCAAAATCACCTCAAGCGGAAGCCACAACTCCAAACTCCGGCCAAGCATCTCCTGCGTCTGACGATACCAGATCTTTTTTACATGATATTCGCTCTCAATCAGGGCATAGTCCGTCATCAATACTTTATAAAGATCACCCCGCACCTCACGCCAGTCCTCATTGCTTTCATCGGGGTCTGGGAAGTTTCTCTGGCTTCTGATAAGAGGAACCATCAAGCACCGATCCCGCAAATCCTCCGGCAACTCTTTGATAGACGCAAACGCTTTCGGGCCGTATGTCTCAAACTCAAGGGTCTCTCGCGTTTTGCCTTTGTCAAAATTGATGATACGCCGCTTGCCGCCGCTTTTCTTGTAGGAGTCGGCGAGTATATCCAGTAATTCCTCATTGCCTTTGCGACCAAGCGCATCTGCCTGATCAATGAGATAAGTGCCGCGTAGGGCATCAATCGTATCGCCCAATGCCGGTAAGCTCGGACGCGCTTTGATCGCGTTGAAGCAGAGCTGGGTGAGGAAGTTGAGACATTGACTCTTGCCGGATCGCTTTGGTGCTTTGATATGCAGGAACGGGTATGCGTAAAAAATCGGGGAGAAGTAGGTGCCGATAATCCACGCGGCGAGGAGATAATAGTCCGTCTCGCGCTCAAGCTCAATATACCTTTTTCCAAGTGAGACGATCCGTTCAAATACCGCTACCGGCGATAAAAGCGGCTTGGGCTGAACATAATCCTTTAGAAATTGAAGCAGGGGAGCAGTACCCCAGCGTTCCTCAATCCGCATTAGTTTCCGTTTTCGTTTCTCAAGATGATACTGCCGGTCTGCGACTTTGAACGATGGATCGGTGCAGATTCTGATTGTGCCGCCGCCTGCCACCACAACCATATCCTTTTCTTCGTCCGCTTTTGCCCTATACCGGAAACCCAGCACCAGCACGCCACTTTTTATATCCAATGACGGGTGCACGATCTCGCCGTCAAATATCTCAAAGGATGCGTTATTTTCTGTTGTCTTCATAGTCATTGTCATTTTTCGTTGCTTCTCGATGATAAATCTTGGCGAGCAGATCAAAATAGCCGACCAATGCATGGGTAATTTCCGATGCTTCCGCTTGAGTTACTTCCCGTCCATAATCCTCATGCAATATCTCCCGCATCTCTCGGATTGTCGCCTCGCTGATAGGCATATCTACTCGCCACCGTACAATCGTGCTTTGATCACACGCAGGGCGTTGAAATACGCCTGCGGCTCAACCTTTAGATCCCCTCGCCAGTAGCCCTCAATCAGTTCGTCCAGTTGACTATCTCGTTTGAAAAGAAATTGAGCTTTGCGGGGATTCTGCCTATCAATGGTTTCAAGTGGATAGAAAAGATAAATCGCCGTAGTCAGTGCAAGGTCTGCAGTTCGGTAAAAATTGTTTTCCTTTAGAATTTCGGTGGTCATAGTTATTCAAATTAGAAACCCTATTTTGATTTAATTTTCCCATAGTTGGTTGCTTAAAATCGGGTGCAAAAAATTTGCTCCTATGAATAAGGAGAAAAATCCGCTTAAAATCTATAGAAAATAAAAATCCCCGCCTATGCGGGGGCAATTTTTAGCTCCTATTTTGCACCAACTATTTCTCCGTAATTATCAGGAGTATGCCATTTTCTCGTTCTATCTTTGCAGGAAATTTTTTAAGTATGCGGTTAATGCTTTTCAGCATGGAAGGAAGTTTTTCTTTAGAAACTTCAGCTTGGCTGGCCAATGCTTCGGGCGGGAATGGTTTTCCGGCTTTTTTCTGAATTCCTTTGTGAATCCATCGCCTTTCGTCCCACAATTTTCTAAATAAACATAAGAGGGGTTTATCGCCCTTGTTTCCTCTATGAAATGAGTGGGGTTGTGTTGTCCCGCATCGTACAACGCCATTTTGAGAATCAAATCTCATTCTTGATGCGGTCTCGATGTTATCATCAAATAGTTTATCCTCATTCACCACAAAAAATGGATAAAAAGTTCTTGCGAAAAACATAATCTGGCCAAGTTCTTTTTCCGCCTTTTCCATTTCATCATCTATTCGTTTAATTTTCTGTCCGTCATCTATTCCAGCGTAAAATGCGTCATCACGCCGTGTCTGACCTAACGCTTTTTCAAAGGCATATGATTTTGGCAGTTGTTCATGGAGTTCGTTTACTTTCTTTTTTAAGTCCTCAAATGGCAAAAAACTTTCGTAGTATTTGGCAGGAATACGATTGGGGTCGCCAAAGTCCTCAAGATATCCTTCCTCTTTGAGGGCCGGACATATAATTTCCCAAAAATCAGCTCCTTCAAAGCCATACTTTTTCAAATAATCTTCCCGTACCTTCACTCGGTTCTCTTGGTCGTATTCATCAAGTGATTCACCGACAAGAAAGGTGGGGGACGCATCATAACCTCTCGTCTCCCGGACATTCTTCTTGGCCTTGTAAGCATTACGCAAAAGGCTCAAAAAGTTTTCCTTTTGTTCTTCGATATTCATAGTCATTTTTATTATTTCTCTTTTATTTTAGCCGATTTCAGCCATTTTTTCAACCCCTCCGACATCTCGGAGAAGGTATCCTGCCACCCTTACCCGAAATGTCGATGGCTTCCTTTGTATTCACGTTTATGGTATGCTGTATAGCAATTGAATACGCCTAAACCGTATAGCTTCTATGCGGCATGGCAGGAAAGCCAGTCAAGGATAAAGACCCCATCGTCGGGGTTCCTTGACTGGTCGTATGGGGAAACCCATGCGTTCTGCCCGAAAGGGTAGAGCTCCCGGCGGTGGGTTTTGTGTTATCTGCCACCGGTATTACCAGTTAATTCCATCTTTTATGAGTATGAAAAAGTATCTCGTCGCATTGCTTATTGCGATGCCATTCGTCGCATCAGCGCAGACATTCGATCAAGACCTTTTCTATGGTCTTCGGCAAAATGAGAATGTAAAAGAGCTCCAAGAGTTTTTGGCAGACAAGGGGTTTTATGACGGCTCTGCAACGGGCAATTTCTTCTCGCTTACACTCTCTAGCGTAAAGAAGTTCCAAGCGGCACACGGTATCACTCCCACATCTGGGTATTTCGGCCCCAAAAGCCGCACAAAGGCAAATGAGCTACTCGCCGCGTCAGGTATTACCAAAACCGAGATTGCAACAGAAAGCGGAACGACCACAACACCCATTACTATAGTTCCCAAAACAGCTGATAATGTCGTTTCCTCGCTAATGGAACAGATCAGGATTCTCCAGCAGCAACTTGCCGCGCTCCAGCAGTCCCAACAGACACTATCCTCTCAAGCGGCGACCATCCAAACCATCCAGCAAGAGCAAAAAGCCCAAACCGAACAGATAGCCCAACAAACCCAAACCCTCCAGCAAATTCAGCAGAATACTACCCCGACTCTTTCATCTTCAATACCAACAGTAACTTTGACTTCTGATAAAAACTCTCTACTTCGGGGAGAATTTGTTAGTTTGGAATGGAATTCTACAAATGCTGTGCGTTGTTCTGCAAGCGGCGGGAAATGGGTTGGCAATCGTACTACATCCGGTAACGAAACAGTAACGCTATCGGAGAACGGTGAATTTGCTTTTCGTATAAGTTGTTATAACTCTGCCGGCGATGCCAGTAATCAAGCGGAGGTTACCGTTATCGTTACAAACCAGCCTACTTCTCCAACGCCTCCGCCCCCGCCGCCAATTCCTCCGCCATCTTCACTAACTTTAATATCGGATAAAAATTCTATTACCTATGGCAAATCTTTTACCTTAACTTGGAATTCAGTCAATGCTACTTCTTGTTTTGGTAATATGAAAGAGGCCACGCAGAACAAAAGTATAAAAGATGTTGAGAAATGGGGATGGAATGGGACTAAAGCCAATTCCGGTACTGCAATTATAACTCCTTATGATGCCGGCACTTTCGTTTTTTCCAATACTTGTTCCAATTCGTCCGGTTCAAGTAAAGGTTCTCCGCTCGTCAGTATTACTGTTTTGCCGTCATTTCCCGAAGTCATACCCATCAAAACCAGTCATACATACTGTGTAAATGGCTGTGGAAACCCCTCTGCTGTCGGCGTTTTTGGATTATTCAAGATCAAGATGCTTCCAGCCGGTAGTGATATTGGGGTGTTTTGTGATAACTTCCCCCAAGCGGTGGAAAAAGACAGAAAGGCTTATGCATTAGTTTATGCCGAACTTCCAAGGGGTAGAGAAGGTCAATGTCCAACGGCATGGTTTTTTGGCACGGAAGCAAATGTCAGAGAACGACCTACTGACAATGATGGAATTTCTACTTTTCCATTCAGCCTTTGGTTTGACAGTATTGATCCTGCTGAACGAATGACCTATCCCGCCAAATTCGAATTCAAAATAGAGGGGTTAAGAGTTAAACACATCAATTCTGGCATAATTCGCGAAGTCCAAAACTCGCCTATTTTTCAATTGGAACTTACTACCAAATAATTCTCAAAGAATCGAACGCCCTTCCATAGATTCTGCCCTTACCCGAAATGTCAGGCAAGAGCTAATAATTGTCTGATTTGGCTAACAGCAAGCTCTGGAACGGGCAGGGCCTTACTCCAATCAAAGGTTCGAAAGCTGTCCCGCCAAGCGAGCCAGAAGAGATGAGTGCCGCTTTTCGCGGCACTCATCTCTTCATTCCTGGCCGAATTTCTGATAATATAGCGCCATTATGAAAATTAAGGATTTACCAAAAATTGATAGACCGCGAGAAAAACTCGAGAAGTACGGACCGGAGCGACTTTCGGATTCAGCCTTTACTTTTTAGCCAATACGCCAGTCGTGTGGCGTATTGGGCTGAAATGAGGTTTAATAGAGGGGAAATATGAGCAAATCATTCACAATTCACGATTTGCCGGAGGACGAGCGGCCGCGTGAGCGGTTGGTTAAGTTCGGCGAGCAGGCATTGTCTGCTCAAGAGTTATTACAGCTCATTTTGGGTCGTGGCATTGCCGGCGAGTCGGTAGCAGTTACGGCGCAGAAACTGCTTATACAATTTGGCAGCTTGCAAAAATTAGCAGAAGCAAGCATTGAGGAGTTGTCTTCAATTAAGGGGATCGGGTTGGCCAAAGCCGCTCAAATAAAAGCCGTGTTTGAAATCGGCCGCCGGCTTTCCACTCAAACCTTGCCTTATAAAAGCAAAGAACTTACCGACCCTGAGAAGGTCTATAAACTTTTGAGAAACAAGCTCAAAGATTACCAAAAAGAACATTTCTATATCATCTCGCTCAATAGCAGAAACGCGGCCGTAGCAGAGATTTCCGTTGGTACCCTAAACGCGAGCATAGTCCATCCACGAGAGGTGTTTGCGGAAGCCATCAAAAGCAAAGCCGCGTCGGTAATATTTGTACACAATCATCCCTCGGACGACCCGGAACCGTCAGAAGACGATTTGCTGATTACAAAAAAACTGGTAGAGTCGGGCAAAATTTTAGGGATAGAAGTCACTGACCATATCATTATAGCGAAAAGCAGATTTTTAAGTTTCAAGGAGCAAGGTTTGATTTGAAAAATTATTAAAATAAGGTAAAATGACAATATCATGGATAAAACACAACTTATATCACAAATCCAGGGGTTGCGGAGGTCGCGGGTTATAACCTACTTAACAAGCGACCGTCAGGGGCCGATTAACGCGCGGATCGCGATGGATGTCGTGCCGGTAATTAGCGGTCAACTTCGGAAAATCGGAAAAACCCAAAACATTGACCTTTTTCTATACAGCAGCGGCGGCGACACCATGGTGCCGTGGCGTCTGGTTTCAATGATTCGCGAGTATTGCGATAAATTTTCGGTTCTGGTGCCGTATAAAGCGCATAGCGCCGCGACAATGATAGCGCTTGGAGCGGATGAAATAGTTATGAGCGACCTCTCCGAACTTTCGCCGATTGATCCATCAACCGCCAATGTTTTCAATCCGCAAGACCCGCAAAATCCTCAAAACAAAATCCCGATTTCCGTTGAAGACGTTATGGCGTATTTTGACTTGGCAAAAAATAAATTCGGTATTAAAAATGACGAGGAACTATCGCATATTTTTACTAAATTTGTGGAGTCAAACCCGCAAATTCATCCTTTGGCGCTTGGAAATGTAAATCGGATTCATAATTTAATCCGCGTTTTGGCTAAGCGTCTTTTGAAAAGTCATAAATCGCCAATGAAGGAAGAAGAAATCAATCGGATTGTAGACGATTTTACGGAAAAACTTTATTCCCACCAGTATTTTATCGGTAGGAAAGAGGCCAAAGAAGATTTGGGTGTTAAGAGTGTTGTTTTTGCCGATCAGAATCTTTCCAACGTTATGACTGCTCTATATGAGGAATACAGCAAAGAAATGGAGCTTGGAAAAATTTGGAATCCGGAAAATGAGCTTGGCGTAAACGCCGTGCAAAATAAGAAAGATTACAAAATCGCATACATTGAAAGCTGGCAATTATCAAACCACTTTGAGCTTTCGGTGGAATATAAAAAACAGCAAGTAAACATGGTCCAGCAAACCCCGCAAGGCCCAATCCAAATCCCGCAAGAACAAGTCGCGTGGCGTATTGTCGGCCAGGGGTGGAAATAGCAAAATGAGCTCGAACTTTTTTCAAAATTCAAACTTGCTACCAACATTAGCTACAATTTTAGCGGCTTTTGCGGCCTTTTTAGTTTATCGAAAACAAAAAGCCGATACGAAAAAAGATGCTGCAAAAATTATTTTACAAGAGATAAGACGTGCCGAGGATATAATTAGTGACTACAAAGAACATGGTCAGTATAAATTTACCAAAAAGATTATAGCCACAAACAGCTGGGCAAAAAATATTCATCATTTTGTCGGCAACTTAGATCAAGATGAACTTGATAAAATTAGCGATTTGTACTCTACGGGAGAGTATTTAGATTTGGTAATAAGTAAGATTTCTGATGTGAAATTTGAAGAGAATGTAAAACTATATGAAGAAAACATAGATCGAATATTGAGAAGCGTTCAATCTCCCCAAGAGCAAGCGCCAGAAGCTTCTGGGGGACAAGTTCAATCGGGCCAACAACCAACGCGTTTTCCTGTAGTGGCGAATATACCCATTAGTATACCAGCGCCATGGAAAAAGTTATTGGACGATATTACATTAGGATATGAACCGATTTACCATTCAACCATTGCTGAAAAATTGAAAGAAATAGCTCAAGTAAAATAAATGTCATGCCCTCTTTAAATTGGATCGGAAAAGAGAAAATCGTTAATCACGATAAGGATGTGCCATTTCGGTTGATGCGGAAAAATAAAAAATACTCGCTGGGAAACAGCGAGAATTTAATTTTGGAGGGGGATAATTTGGAGGCGTTAAAGGCATTGATGCCTTTTTATTATGGAAAAATAAAATGCATCTACATTGACCCGCCGTATAACACCGGCAATGAAAAATGGGTGTATAATGATAAAGTGAACTCACCGAAAATTAAAGAATGGCTCGGAAAAGTTGTGGGCCCGGAAGATGAAGATTTAACCCGCCACGACAAATGGCTTTGCATGATGTATCCGCGGTTGAAATTGTTGCGCGATCTGTTGAGTGACGATGGGGTTATTTTCATAAGCATCGATGACACCGAACACTGCTACCTGAAACAAATTTTAGACGACATTTTCGGCCCAGAAAATTTTGTAGCAAATATTATTTGGCAAAAGAAATATGCAGCTTCCAATGATGCAAAGTATTTTTCTGATAGTCATGATTTTATTGTTTGTTATGCCAAGAAGAAGAATAAAAACGGTGATAGGAACGGATGGGTTAGGAATCTTTTACCAAGAACCGATAAGCAGGACTCTTTATATAAATATGACAGTGGCGATGGAAAAGGACTTTGGCGTCCAGATAACTTAACAGTCAAAACTTATTCGAAAGAGTATGATTATCCGATCACTAACCCAAAAACTGGCAAGAAATACTATCCGACACAAGGACGGTGTTGGCTTTCAAATAAAAAAACCATTTTGAAGTGGATTGACGAGGGGCGCATATTTTTTGGTAAAGATGGGAAAGGAGCACCACAGCTTAAACGTTATTTGAACGAGGTACAGAGTGGAACCGTACCGATGACTATTTGGAGCTATGAAGAAGTTGGGCACACAGACGAGGCAAGAAAAGAGCTCAAAATAATTTTTAGGGATACCAAGTCCCCATTCGAAAATCCAAAGCCAACGAGGTTGATCAAGAGAATACTTCAAGTCGCAATGGGCCAAAATGATTTGATTCTCGATTCTTTCGCTGGTTCGGGCACTACCGCTCATGCGGTTTTGGATTTGAACAAGGAAGACGGCGGGAATAGAAAGTTTATTTTGGTTGAACTAGAGAAGAATATCGCCAAGAATATTACAGCAGAAAGAGTAAAAAGAGTGGCAAAAGGATATTCATATAAAACCGGCAAAGGCAAAACGGTGAAAGTTGCCGGACTGGGCGGCAATTTTGAATACGTGGAGCTTGGCCCGGCGCTTTTTTCTGCGGATGGCAATATCAACGAAAAAGTTTCGTTTGAAGAAATGGCAAGTTATGTGTACTTTACGGAAACGCTTTCAAACATTGAAAAGCGCAGAATCAAAGGAATTTTTATTGGCGAGTATAACGATACGGAGTATCATGTTTTGTTTAAGAAAAAAGGCGACAATGTCTTAAACCGCGCGGCGCTCAAAGGAATTAAGAAGGATGAGAAGCGCAAAGTCGTTTATGCCGACAAATGCCTTTTGGGCAAAGAGATTTTGGAGCAATACGGTATTGCATTCAAACAAATTCCTTACCAGGTGAGAGTATATTAAACATGCAGTTAAAGAACTATCAAAACAGGTGCTTGGAAAAGTTGCGTGAATACGCGGTTGAATGCCGCAAACATCCGCCAGAGGACGGCGCGGCTTTCGCGTGGATGAAATTCCAGCCCGAGAAGGGATACCGCCGTTTTTCTGAAGATAACAACGCGCCGATTGTTTGTATCAAGGTTCCAACCGGAGGCGGCAAAACGCTCATCGCTTCTTATTCCGTCGGCGTGCTTTTTGAAACATTTTTGAAAGAACGGGACGAAAGAGGATTGGTGATGTGGTTTGTGCCATCGGACGCCATAAGAATGCAAACGCTCAGGGCGCTTAAAGATCGCAATCATGCGTTTCGCAAAGCGCTTGACGCGAGGTTTGACAACAAAGTTAAAGTTTTTGATATTCAAGAAGCAAAGAAGATAAAGAAAGACGACGTTTCGGACAATGTTTGTATCGTTGTTTCCACCATAAGCGCGTTTCGCCGGGAGGAGAGGGACGCGCTCAAAGTGTTTCGAAACAACGGTTCGCTCCTCGGACACTTTCAGGACCTACCCGATGAGGCCAAAGAATTTCTTGAAAAAGACAAATCGGGAGAGATTATTTATTCGTTGGCAAATGTAATTCGTCTGCATAATCCGCTTACTATAGTTGATGAAGGGCACAATATAGATACCGAATTGTCGCTTCAAATACTGGAAGTGCTTAACCCGTCTTTTGTTCTGGAGTTTACGGCAACGCCGCGCCGAAACAGTAATGTCCTTATTGAGATAGGCGCGCAAGCGTTGAAAGACGGGAAAATGATAAAAATGCCGATTCTTCTGCATCCCGTTTCGCCGTGGCAAGAGACAATATATGCCGGTATTAAGAAACGGCAAGACCTTGAGAAATCCGCGAAGAAGAATGCGACCGGATACATAAGACCGCTGATGCTCATTCAGGCGGAGCAAGAGAAAGAAAGCGAAAGAAGGGTGTATGTCGAACAGATCAAGAATTTTTTGACGCATGAGGCAAAGATTCCGGAAGAAGAAATCGCCATAAAAACAGCCAAACAGGATACCCTGCCCGCCGCGGAGATACTATCTGACGAGAAGTGCCCGACTAAGTACATTATTACGGTCAACGCCTTACGCGAAGGATGGGATTGCCCTTTTGCGTATATTCTCGTTTCGGTATCAAACTTGGGAGCGGCTCTTTCGGTGGAGCAGACAATCGGGCGGATTATGCGTTTGCCGTATGTGAGAGAACATAAAGACGGTCGGCTTAATCAAGCTTACATATTTGCTTCAACAAACAATTTTACAGAGACAGCCGAAAAGGTTATAGAAGCGCTCAAACAAAATGGGTACGACAACATCGTTTCCATTCAGGGAGCCGTAACCGTTGAGGCGAAATCATACAAGAAATTAATCAAAGACAACATTGCGATCCCCTTTATTAACATCAAGAGCGGGGCGGATAAACTGCGGAAGATTGACTATGTAGAAGATATTTTAGGCGGGCAGAAATTGCTTCAGGGTGTTTCAACAAGTATTGATTTTGAATTGCCGAAGGAAGACGCGGAGATTATGCGTATTGATGTAAGGCACGAGGGGCATCTTGTGAAGGAAAAGGGCGGAAGTTACGCCGTTGTCTATCACCCGGAGGTTAATACAAGAGAGGGGTTGACTTCGTGGCTGCGTTTTAGAACCCAGCGCGAATTCATTGCGATGCGGGAGATAAATGACTATCTACAGCGATTGTTGAATGGTCTGCTAAAAAAGTTTCCGCTGGAGAAATTAAGCGTCGCGCGGTATTCGCTTAAAGAATTGGTGGACGCGGCAATTGATTCTGCGGTAAATCTAGCCGCGCAAAAGCACTTTGGAGATTTAGAGAAAAAAGGGCTGCTAAAGACAGATGGAGAGACATTTGAATTCGGCGACGAGATGATTCTTACCAATATCTCAAAAGAGCCGTTTGAGCGACATGTTTACGAAAGGGCGGCAGGTCTGAACAGAGAGGAACTACAGTTTGCCAAAAAGATTGATTCGCTGCCAAATATAAAATGGTGGCTGCGCAATCCAGAGAATGGCGGGTTTGGCATACAGGGGTGGAAAAGAGACAAGTTCTACCCGGATTTTATAGCGAAAACAAAAAGCGGAAAATATTTTTTGTTGGAGTATAAAGGGAAGCATATAGCTACCGGAGAAGATTCGGACTACAAAAAAGAAGTTGGTGAGCAATGGGAAAAATTAGGCGGCGGAAATTACCATTTCGAATGGGTTGAGAAAAATAGTATTGATAGCGTTATTAATAAAATTGCTAAATTTTGAACCAACTCCTCGCCCAAAAATCAAAACTCAAAGACCCCATTAGAAAGTTTTAAACTTCTAACGGGGCAGGACTTTTTAATTCAGCTTTATCAAAATCGTTTAAATAACGCATGGTCAAGATAATTCAAAAAGAGAATAAAGAGTTATACCAATGCCTGCCCCGTTAGAAGTTTCGCAATGTCAGATGTAATATCAAGGACAGAGACGTAAGTCGGCTTCGCCTTTCACCCGTTGTAATAGCAAGGGCATGTCGGACTTCTAACGGGGCGAGGAAAATAAACAGAGCAAATAACATATGGAGGTTTTTTATATTGCCTCATTAACGCTCATAGCCGCTACCATCGGCACAATTACCGGCTTCGGCACTTCTACGCTTATGATCCCGGTGCTCGTGATATTCTTCCCGCCGGTGGAGGCTATATTTTTGGTTGCGATTATTCACTGGTTTGGCGATGTTTGGAAAATCGCCCTGTTTCGCAGGGGTTTTGATCTTCGGCTGGTCGCGCTCTTTGGTTTTATTGGTCTTGTAACCAGCTATCTCGGCGCTTTCGTATCGCTTGGCGCAAATGAGCAGATTCTTTTGCGCTTGCTTGGCGCATTCCTTGCGGGCTACGCGCTATTCCTGATATTCCAATCTAAATTTAAAGTTCCGGTCGGGTCTCTGGCAGTTCTCTCCGGCGGCGCGCTATCAGGATTCTTTGCCGGTATGTTCGGTATTGGCGGAGCAATCCGCAGTATGTTTTTGTCAGCATTTGATCTGCCGAAAGCGGTATATATCGCTACCGCGGGAGCAATCGGGATTATGGTTGATTCAACTCGCATTATCGCTTATCTCACCGGAGGCGCGATATTGCCCGAAAAACTGTGGTGGGGATTATTCCTTTTCGTTCCGGTTTCTTTTTTGGGAGCAAATATTGCTAAAAGTATTGTGGACAAAATACCGCAAAACAAATTCCGTATGGTAGTGGCCGTTTTCCTCTTTATTATTGGTGCAAAACTGGTTCTATTTCCGTAAATCGTGCGGCGTGATTCCTGACGGGACGAGCTGTTTTATTTACATTGAGAGGATACCGGAAAGTAATACCAGCGCTGCCCAAATGTAATGCAGCCAGTTGGGCCACTTTAGTACTACGGTGAGCACCATAAATACTGAAAGTATAACTGCCCCCCAACCCGTCAATAACCCTATGATTAATTCCATATGGC
>Ga0213870_1000693_pt1 | contig 15697 bp, 15 predicted proteins | sample WICALVC2017_Meta_FD_160119 | JGI IMG/M metagenome (GOLD analysis project Ga0213870, IMG submission 160119) | Freshwater microbial communities from subterranean cave lake in Wind Cave National Park, South Dakota, United States - WICALVC2017 | ecosystem: Environmental > Aquatic > Deep subsurface >... | reverse complement strand
CAATTCTTCCTTTTTGTGACATAACTTTGCTAATCGCTGATTTAATAGAATCTTCCTTGTCCACATCAAGTTCTATGACCTCGATCTTTAGGTTTTCTTTTTTTGCAGCCTCTAGAACCTTTTTTGATTTTCCAGTATCACGCATAGTTGCAAATGTGTGGTAACCTTTTCTTGCAAGGGCAAGCGATGTCTCATATCCTATGCCACTTGAGCTTCCTGTAACGAGTGCTATTTTTTCCACGATGTGATTACTAATTTGGTACTAATAACTCTAGAGAATAATTAATTGGCTAGAGTTCCCCAACCTCTTGCAATCAATTTAGTAGCAGTGCTTTGAGTTACACACACGGGTTTGTCTGAGCTTGATTTTAGTAAAAGTATCATGTCTTGTTTACAGTCAACATCTTGAGGAGCAATGCCTAATTTGATCTGCTTTAATGGAGTCAAAAAGCTGTAATCCTCATCTATACTCTTGATTACTCTCAATATTCTGTCATCGTTTGGTGCAGGCAAGCCCCTTCCATCGCGGTTACTTGTTAGCAGGTAAAGATATCCATCAGGACCAACAACTGCATCACGTAGCCTTCCAAACTCGTTTGAAAACAATGCCTCACTTGATATTACCTTGTTTTGCTGCAAATCAAGATCAAGCATTCTAAGATGACTTCCCCTAAGTGTTGCTACAAAATACTTGTTTGTCCATTCAGAAATTTTATCTGAAGTGAAAAAGCTTGCACCTGATGGAGCCCATGTTTCGCTTCCAGTATGAATTATGGGATCAACATAATTTGGATCATTTCCATCTCCTACAATTGTTGGCCAGCCGTAGTTCATACCTCCTTCTATAACGTTTACCTCATCACGTGCAGATGGTCCATGTTCTACAGCTACCAGTTTGTCTGTGAGGGGATCCCAATCAAGTCCTTGTGGGTTTCTATGCCCGTATGAAAATATGGCCGAGTTTTCAAACGGGTTATCTTCTGGTATTGTTCCATCAGGATTAATCCTGAGTATTTTTCCAGCAAGCGAGTTGAGATCTTGTGCCAAGCCTCCATTTGCGGCATCACCAGTTGTTATGTATAATTTTCCGTCAGGTCCAAATTTGATCCTGCCACCATCATGAATTCCAGCTCCTGGAATTTTATCTAGCAATACAAGCTCATCAAATAACTTGTTGCCATTTTCAGTGAATCTTACTACCTTGTTGTAGGTAGTCAGAAATTCAGAATATGTATAGTAAAGATAGAGGTAGTGGTTTTCATCAAAATTTGGATCCAAGACAATCCCAAGCAATCCTCCCTCGCCACCAGATACACTAAAAACTGCAACAGGTTCTGATCTTAACTGCCCTTCCTCAATTACTCTTAGACTTCCTTTTCTTTCTGTAACAAAGATTCTTTCATCTGGTGCAAACGCAATAGACCATGGAATCTCAAGATTTTCTGCCACAGTTTCTATCACATAATCATTTGATTCTTTGGCATGTGTAAAATCAATCGAATTACTTAGAAAGAAAACAACAAAAAATGACATTAAAATTATTTGCCAATTCATAGTACTCATTAACAATAGGTCATACTAGTGGTTTATCTCCTTCGGTTGGCTCTGTAATCTCTGTTTCTTCCTGATTATTAATTCGCTGTAAAATTTCAAGAGATGACAATTTGTGTAAAAATTCGTTGTTATTTCCACACCTGTATGAAAAGGTACATCGTGGACATCCTGCCTCGCTATTGCAGGGACATTCTTTTACAATAAAGAGACTGCGCTGCAGAGCTTTTTCAAACCTGTCATAAAGTGCCTTGCTTGCACCATTACCGCCAATGGCTCCATCATAAATGAAAATCAGACCCGATGTGCCAAGTGAAATTCCACCTAAATCCTGTGATACTCCGCCAGTGATCATGTTGCTTCCCTCTATTATCACATGTTCGGTTGCATGGTAGCCACTAGCTTCAACATACTCGTCATTTTCTGCCTTTTGCATTTCGTTTAGTGGCCTTGGTGCATGAAATACCAATCCCTTTGTAACAAAATCGTATTCAAGTGGCTTGTCAAGGAGAACTTTTTGACCTTGAGCAATTTCTTGGCCTATCTCTATGTTGACATACCCATAGACCTTTTTTTGAATGTGCAACTTGCAAAACGCAGTTTCAAGCCCAAAAGTTCTTCGTTTTTCGTAAATGGTCTCAATAGTTGGCCATTCCTCAGTCAAGGACTTGGTATAGTAGGGATAATTTCTTGGCACAGGTACAATCTTTGCATAGGTTTTGTCTGGATAATCAAACTCAACGACTTTGTATCTAGAACCTGCAAGAAAATAGATGGCAGAATTGTGAAGCTCCTCTAGCGCTATTGGAAGGACTCTGTCTCCAACCTTTCGTTCATTTAGAAAAATATCAATTGACCTTCCTATGCCTCTGATGCTGTAATCCTTGAGAAGTGATCTGACCTTATCGTAATTTGGGACATATCTGTCCTCGTATAAGATGAGGCTTCCATCCCTTACATGCTTTTCAATTACTTGTGCATGTTCTTTTAATTCATGTTTTGCAATTGGCTTATCACAGGCCATTGCAATTACTTGAAATTCTTCTACAAAGGGATTCTTTGGATCTATGTAGATTCTTTCTACATCATCAAAGTAATCAAGGGGATGATTTTTGTAGTATTGTGAGATAGGATCATTTCCAAGAGCCAAAAAGGCATAGCCGCGTTGGCCTTTTCTTGCAGCTCGTCCAATTCTTTGCATTAATCTGTTTACCGGTATTGTTGCAGAAATTATTCCATCAACATTGCCAACATCAATTCCTAATTCAAGTGTTGGAGTACAAGAAATTGCAATTAACTTGTCTGCCTTGAATAACTGCTCTACTTTTTTTCTGTAATTTGCCATCAAGCCAGCTCTGTGAACCTTGATATCGATTTTCTGTTTTTTTGCTTGCATGGCAAGCAGCTCAGAATTTAGATGAGAATTGCTAAAAACCATTGTCTTGTGTTTTTTGTCTGATAATTTTTTTGTCAGGTCTATCATAAGAGCTCGCTGCGTCCTAAGTGATGGAAACAACATAACAAAGTCAACGTCTCCTTTTTTGCCGGAACCTTCAACTAGGATCACTTTTTCACCAAAAAGTTGTTCGCAAAACTCTTTGGCATTCTTTAAAGTAGCAGACGATGCAATAAACTGGATTTTTTTGCAGAGTCGTTTTAGACGTTTAATTATATAATGAACGTTTGAACCAAATATTCCAGAATATACATGGACTTCATCTACAACCACAAACTTTACAGAATCAAACAATGATGCAAATCTTGTTCTATTCAAGAGATGATAGTGCAGTACATCAAAATTTGTAATGATTATCTCTGGTGGTTTGTCTAAAATCTTTGCGCGCTCTGATTGCTTTGTATCTCCATCAAAAACTTGTACGTTGATACCAACCGCTTCTGCAAGCTCTAAAATCTTTGGAAATTGATCCCGCGATAGAGATTTTGTTGGATATACAAATAAGGCGAGAATTTTTCCTACGTTTTCTTGTTCTGGTTTTATCTTTTGTATTATTGGAACCAGAAAGGCTTCTGTCTTTCCAGATGCTGTTGGTGCAGAAATTACTACATTATGTCCATAAGCTATCTCTTTTATGGCATCTTCTTGGAATTTGTAAAATTTTTTGATGTTTTTTTCTTGTAAATATCTTGAAATATGTGAATCTAAACCAAGATCCATTACGTCAGAGCCAATATCAGGTTCAGGTTCTTTGATTGCTTTATAATAAGAAACGTAATCATTTTTTGAAAACAGTACCGCTTTTGTAAGCTCATCGGGATCATGCCCTTTGATCATTTTTTTGATTTCATCTTCGCTTTGTAAAATGCCTGTAGTGACAAGGAGTTGTCCAAACTGCTTTTTGTCTTGTATGGTTCCATGATCATACTGTACAAGAAAATCAAGATATGCCTCATCAGGGTTTTTTTTGTAATCTACAATACACTTTAGTTCACATTTTGTGCAAGAAATCATCGTTTTGGAATTGAAGGTTTTTTGGATTTCAAGTACAGATCTACATTTTGGACAAAAATACTTCAATAGCTATCCATAGTCATACTCTAACACCTGATTTATTGATTGAGCGAAGCAAACTGCTGAGCCGCACATGCAGATCTGTACACAAATACCTGTTCACCTGTGCCCCCAAGGAGGTAAGAGGGGAATGGTAGTCAACCTAAACTCAGCAACGGTGCTAATATGATACATACGCTAAAGTTATCTACCCTATAATCATCCAACAAAGCATGGGCTCAGGAAGCTATACAAAAGCAATAGATGGAATCCATAAAAGTTATGCCACTGCCCTCAAGCAAGCAAAGTCAAGACAGTCTGTTTTAAACGCTTACTGGAAACATAAACGTGATCATGAACGACTGTTAAGACAGCATCTCAGAGAAGAGATGAACGATGTAAAGCGCATAAAGGGCAAAATGAAATATCGATAAACTATAGGGTTCTATAATACAAAACGAGAATCAAATCTCGTCTCAAGTCCATCCAATTCTTTTTGATTTTGCCTCAATGACATTATTAAAGAAGCAAATCAGTAGAATTATGAATTTGAAAAAGATCGAACTCAACAAAATTTACAATATGAACTGCGTTGCAGGAATGAAGCTAATCAAGAACAACACAATCGATCTTATAGTAACAGATCCTCCATTTGCTATAGAATTCAAAGCAACAAAACAAAATTACAATCGTACTGCATCGCGAGTCATACAAGGCTATAACGAAATCAAAGCTGAAGATTACTATGATTTTACGTATAGTTGGCTCAAGGAATGTTTTCGAATTCTAAAAGAAGCCGGAAGTATGTACGTTTTTTCAGGATGGAACAATCTTAAAGACATTCTTATGGCACTTGACGATGTTGGTTTTATTACCATAAATCATATAATTTGGAAATATCAATTCGGTGTAGTCACGGCAAAAAAATTCGTCACTTCACACTATCACTGTCTTTATGTATGTAAAAATGAGAAAAAAAGAAAGTTTTACCCATATACAAGATTCAAGAAAAATTCAAAGACTGAAGAAGGAAGAAGCCTTCACTATAAAGATAAAGAAGATGTGTGGGAAATAAAACGGGAATATTGGACAGGTGATCAAAAAACACCTACTAAATTACCATCAGAACTAATCAAGAAAATTTTGGAATACTCAAGCACAAAAAACGATGTTGTGTTAGATCCCTTCTTGGGGTCAGGGCAAGTTGCAGTAGTCAGTAAAATGTTAGGAAGAAAGTATTTGGGATTTGAGATTGTAAAAGACTATTACAAATTTGCAACAAAAAGACTAGACAAGAATCTATATCGGTTAAAATGATTTTATAATTACTTTTTATCAGAATTTGAATTTGTGTTAGGCTTTCCGATTTTTGATGAAATAATATCTCTTAACTCATCATCTGTTTTGTTAGTAAAGTTGATCCCTAATGATTTTGCTATGGTTTCAAGCTTTTGTCTTTCATTTTGCACAGGACCACTTATCTCTATGTTAGTGTTTGAGAAATCTTTTATGTCATTTTGAAACTGATTCTTTGTCTTATTATATTCGCCAACAGCTCGTCCAATTTTTTTTGCAACATCAGGAAGCCTGTTTGTTCCCAACAAAACAACAAGTGCTACAAAGATGATAATTATCCATTCACTGCCCATGATATTAAGCGAGTAATCCATCACTGAATCAAATATCTTAGATTAAAATTAAAGATTTGGATTCCACTGCACCTTGAGTTTTCGTTTATTTGCAACTATTATCCCTGCAATGGCAACTCCAATAACAAAAAAGGCAAAGTATGGTGCGTCGTTGCCAAGAAAATGAGATACTATTCCAGCAAATAATGGTCCTACCGCCCAACCTATTCCAAAGGTTGCCTCGTATGCGCCAATTAGGCCTCCTGAAAACTTTTTCTGAACTTTACGCATGATAATCTCAAAAGTCAGAGGGAAGTAGATGGTATAGCCAAAACCTAGTATCAGCATGGCTATTGTAAAGGCCTCAAACGTAAATGAGTAAAAGGCGACAAGCATTCCAAACGCTATAGAAAGTACTGTGGCAACTAGACTGTAAAAAATTCTTTTTTCTAATGGTCCAATAAACACAAGAGTAACTAATCTGGATATCCCAAAGATAAAGAACAAAAGCTCGATTCCTGATTCTGAAATTGATCTATCATTCATAAAGGCAGGATAAATGGTAAGAAAAGTACCAAAGGAAGCACTACAAAATATCAAAATCATAATTATTAGCGGAAATTGAGTCATTTGCTTTATAGATCCAATCGAAAGCGTAGCGTTCTGTGTTGTTCTTCCATGTTTTGTTAAAAGCAAACTTGTTATGATGGCTATGGCAATAGTATAGGTGGCATACTGAAACAGAATGCGGTATGTGACATCAAGATTTTCAAGTAAAAACGTGCCAATCAATGGACCAATCATTAGCCCACCTACAAAAAATCCCATAAACCGAGCTATTGATTTTACACGTCGCTCAGGTGTTTCTACATGTGCAATTATTCGCTCACATGGTGGCCAAAAAAATGCATGAGCTAGCCCAGTCATAGCTCTGAACACTGCTACTTCTGGAACTGACTGAGAAACTGACAGCAAATAGATTGATGCGGTATTAATCGCTATTCCAGCAGACAATAACAAACCATTGTTGAACCTATCAAGTAAAATTCCAACAAAAAGTGGAATAAACATGTATGGCAGAAAATTCATCAGGCCAATAATTCCTAACTCAAAATACGATGCACCAATTACCTCTTTTGCAAAAACTGGGACTATTGGATTATGCATACCATAGGATAGCCCTACTAGTAATGCTGTAACATAAACTAAGACAAGTGGAAGTTTCATATCACTTGTAAGCTGCAACCATTATTGATCCGCCCATAAGCCCTTTTTCAAACTCAACTTTTGAAAATTTTTCAAAAAGCATTTCTTCTAGCTTCTTGTTTTGGGGCCAGAGCTTGTACGTTCCATATAATGTAGCAAATTTCAAGCCTAGTTTGCCTCCTGCAATTAATGCAATAATTGGAAGTATTAATCTCAGATAAAATGAAACACCAGCACGCACAATGGCATTATCTGGCTTTCCCAAATCAACAATCACAAACCGTCCTCCGTTTTTTAAAACCCGGTGGATTTCAGAAATCGCAGTTTTAAGACTAATTGCATCTCTTAGTGAATAGCCACACAACACAGCATCAAATTTTTCATTTTGAAATGGAATGTGCTCAAACACACCGCATGACAAATCAGGTTTTTTGTCAAAAAACTTGCTAGTATTTTTTAGCATTGGGATGAGTGGATCACATAACGTGATGCTAATATTGTCGCCAGCTACTTGCAAGGCAGTCTTTGACATATTTCCAAAACCAGAACCTGCATCAAGTATTGAATCTCCGCTCTTTACTCTGCCTTTTATTCCTCTTAGACGATGTTCTTTGTCTTTTCCAAATGAAATATACGAATTGACCTTGTCATATACTGGAATTATATCACGTAAAACATCTAGAACTTCGTTCCAGTAACTACCTAAACCCACATGAGGACTTGACCTGGCAGATATTATATTTGGTAGTAGGAATCAGACGAACAAAATAGGCAGTCTTTAGCTGGTAAACTTTTGTTTTGCTACTTGGTAGTATTTCTCAAGATCAGCTTCAGGTATTCGCTGCAAAAGCTTTGCGTCATGTCGTACTTCGGCCATTTTGATATGTTTTATGCCTTCTTTTTGTTCACTTTTGAGATTTATTGCAGCAATTGCAAGTGCAGCAGCATCTCCTTGAGATATCTCTGCTTTGTAATTTTTTTCCAAAAAGTTGGTAACGTCTTCTGATCCTGCACCTATTGCTACAGCAGCATATGATACATAGGTGCCACTTGGATCGGTTACATAGATTGTACCGCCTTTTTCATCAACACCAGCTATGATTAGTGCAACACCATATGGTCTTACTCCTGAATACTGGGTAAATTGATGACATTGGTCGGCAAGGTGTTTTGCAACCATTTCAACAGACACAGCCTCGTCATAAGTAAGCTTACTGCTTTGTGAGAAGAATCTTGCATTGTCTACTTGCACACGTGCATCAGGGATATATCCGGCAGCGGCAACTCCAATATGTTCATCTACTTGGAAAATTTTCTGGGTCACCTCAGTTACTTGAAGCGTGCGTGGTTTTTCTTCTACTGCTATTATGACACCATCTTTACTCTTAATTCCAATGGCAAGTGTTCCACGCTTTACGGTTTCTATTGCATATTCGACTTGGTAGATTCTGCCATCTGGAGAGTACATGGTAGGCGTCATATCATAACCGCGTGATGCCATCATGTCAAAACGAGTTCATGCATAGTCAATTTAAGGGTATTTTTTACTGCAAAGGTACCTCGATGTTTTAGATCGGTAAAAGCTCCACAAGCCAATTGATAATAAATTTGGTATAGATTTGGAAATAGTGTTTTATTTTATCAACTCTTTTTTTGTCTGAATAACAATGACAACAGAACAGCTATTAGAGTTTAAAAAAATAATTGAATCAAAACCAGTAACAATCAACAGAATACCTGACAAGCAGACAAGAAAGCTACTTTTGTATCTATTTACAGGAACACGTGGTGGATTTACAAGACTAAAAATTGTCATGTTGTTATTAGAAAGACCATATAACACGCACCAACTAGCAAAAGAGCTTGATCTTGATTACAAGGCAGTACAACACAATCTAAAGGTTCTATCACAAAATAATCTAGTAACAAAGATTGGAGAAAAATACGGAATAATATTTCATTTGTCGAACTTTTTAGAAATTAACATATGTGTATTAAATGAAGTGATTGAAAAATTAGAAAGAAAATTAAATTCAAAAAAGGTTTATCTTTAATTGTGATTTGTTCAAACTAATATTCGTAACAATTCTGTAAAAATTAAACAAACTTATATAATCTGAGAAGGATGATCTCGATCAACTTGATCAAAAACGATCCCTTTGCAAATGCAACAAAACAACTTGATGATGCATGTCAAATACTGAAAATAGACAAAGGAGTTCGCGACTATCTCGCACAACCAAACAAAGTTCTTAGAATAAAGATTCCAGTTAAAATGGATAACGGAAAAATTAGAATTTTTACAGGATTTCGTAGTCAGCATAACAATGACAGGGGCCCATACAAGGGTGGAATTAGATTCTTTGATCCAGAGGGGGGAATCGAATACATGGAACGCGAAGTCATGGCACTATCTGCATGGATGACATGGAAGTGTGCAGTAGTTGATGTACCTCTTGGAGGAGGTAAGGGAGGAGTATACGTCAATCCAAAAAAAGAAAAACTAAGTGTTGATGAACTTGAACGACTCACACGAAGATTCGCTTTCATGATTTCTGAAATCATTGGACCACAAAAAGACATTCCAGCACCAGATGTCTATACAGGTGGAAGAGAAATGACTCAAATCATGGACACATTTGGGAAATTACATGGAATTACTCATCAACCAGGAGTCATAACGGGAAAACCACTCACAATGGGCGGTTCGTTAGCAAGAAATGTTGCAACTGGACTTGGAACTGCATATTGTGTGAGAGAAGCAGCAAAGGTATTGAAACTAAAGCTCAAAGGAGCAAAGGTAGTTCTTCAAGGGTTTGGAAATGCTGCTACATTTACAGGAGAGTATCTTGAGAAAATGGGAGCCAAGGTCATAGCTGCAAGTGACTCAAAAGGATCAATCATTAACACAAATGGAATTAAGACAAGCAAGCTTATTGAACACAAGGAAAAGAAAGGCTCAGTAGTTGGATTCCCAGGAAGCAAAAAAATTACAACCGAAGCACTACTTACAACAAAATGTGATGTTTTGGTTCCAGCCGCACTAGAAAACCAGATAACTTCAAGCATCGCAAAGAATCTTAAATGCAAAATTATTGCAGAGGCAGCAAACGGCCCAACATTACCTGAAGCAGATCCAATAATTTACAAGAAGAAAATTATGGTTATTCCAGACATACTGGCAAATTCAGGTGGCGTTTGCATTTCATATCTTGAATGGGTTCAAAATAACATGGGATACTATTGGAGCTTTGATGAAGTCGCAAAGAAAATGGAAGACCACATTACACGAGGTTTCAAAGATACCTATGCACGTGCAAAGAAATACAACATTGACATGCGCAAAGCAGCTATGGTACTAGCTGTGGAACGAGTTGTTGAAGCATTCAACCAGCGTGGCCTTTGGCCTTGAATTTTTCTTTTTTATCCAACTAAAACTTGTTTATAGCAAGTTAACTGCTCAATAAATCTGATTTTCCCTTTTGTTATTGATACAAGACGCTTCTTAAAGGAAAGATCAACTCTTGTACGACGTTCTAACTGTTCTATTATTCTTGCTGTAAGATATCTTCCCTTGCGGTCACTATCAAGCAGAACTATTAGGTGCTTGTATTGCACAGCAGAATCAACAAACTTTGCCAGTCCGCCAAATCTGTGAAATTCTAGCACTTTTCCAGAAAAACCAAGGTCCTTAAGTGCTGCTGCGTCTCGTTTTCCTTCTACAATGACTGCACTGTTGGGCTTTGAGTTAAGTGAAATTATAAAATTTTTAACATCAGAAATTTCCTGCTCTGATAATTCCATGTTAATAGTATTAATTTGACATATTAAGAATTTTATCTGAAATTCAAATGACCGATGTTTTAGTTGTACAAAATTCTCAAGCAGAAGATCTAGGAAGTCTTGAGGATCTTCTTGTAAAGGATGGATTTAGACTACAGAATGTTTTTGCAAAAAAAGAAAAACTACCACAAAATGATTCCTCATTACTTATTGTATTAGGTGCACCAGAAAGCGCAAATGATGACTTGGATTATCTTAAAGATGAAATGGATCTAATTAGAAATTTTGTAAAGCAGGGAAAACCTGTTCTTGGAATATGCCTTGGCTCGCAGCTAATCGCAAAATCTTTTGATGCAAAAGTTTTTCGTGGCGTAAAAAAGGAAATCGGCTTTTACCATGACTTGCATATAGAAAACACATCAAAATTATTTGCAGGATTTGAAAACCAGTTTACTGTTTTTCATTGGCATGGCGATACATTTAATCTTCCACAAAACGCAATACGGCTTGTTTCATCAACAGATTATGCAAATCAAGCATTCTTACAAGAAACTGCTGTAGGAATTCAGTTTCATATTGAGGTCACAAGTGAAATGATACATCTATGGCTAGACAAATCAAAAGAGTTAAGCGAAGCATCATATATCAATCCAGATAAAATCAAACAAGAAATTTCTGTTAATTTACCTAAAGTAAAAAAGAACATGGAGATTTTTTACAACAATTTCAAATCACAATTCCATCTTTGACCAAAGTTTAATATACTGAATTTGATTTTGTTCGATCGACTCATGAATTCTGTCAAGAAAATTTTTGATGAAACAATCAAGACAGATCATAAGGTTATAACTGAAGAACTTGCAAAATCAATTCTAAAAAGTTATGGCATAAAGGTTCCAGGCTATGCTTTGGTTAATTCAGCAGACCAAGCAGTAAAGGCTGCAAAAAAACTAGGATTTCCATTAGTTATGAAAGTTGTCTCGCCTCAGATTCTGCATAAAACGGATGTTGGAGGCGTCAAGGTTGGACTAGATAATGTAAACGATGTAAAAAAAACATTCAATGATATGTACAAACATCTTTCAAAGAAAAAAGGCGTTCAGCTAAAAGGAACACTGCTTGAAAAGATGGTGCCAAAAGGCACAGAACTTATCGTAGGTTTACAAAATGATCCTCAGTTTGGACCAATAATAATGGTAGGAATAGGAGGTGTTCTTACCGAAGTTTTCAGAGACGTTGCATTTAGAATGTTGCCAATAACAACTTCTGATGCAAAATCAATGTTAGATGAGCTAAAGGGCTCTAAAATGCTAAAAGGATTCCGTGGAAGCGAACCAATTGACATTAACATGTTATCAAAAGCCCTCGTTCAAATTGGCAAGCTTGGTGTAGACAATGCCTCACACTTTGACAGTATAGATTTCAACCCAGTTGTTGTTTATCCAAAATCTTACGCCGTAGTTGACGCAAAAATAATCCTAAGAAAAGAGGTAAAAAAAGATGCCATATCAAAGGCACAACCAAACGCAAAGCACATGGATATGTTCTTTACACCTCAATCAGTTGCACTTGTTGGCGCATCAGCTACTCCAGGAAAGATAGGACATTCGGTTCTTGACAGCTTGGCAAAACATGACTACAAGGGAAAAGTATTTCCAATAAATCCAAAACAAGAAGAAATTTTGGGAATCAAGTGCTATCCATCAATATCTGCAATACCAGAAAAAGTGGATCTTGTTGTTGTTTGTGTTGATCTATCGGTTACTCCACCTATACTAGAAGAATGTGCAAAAAAAGGCATACACAGTGTAGTAATTGTATCTGGTGGAGGAAAAGAGCTTGGCGGCGAAAGAGCAGCATATGAGGCAGAAGTTAAACGATTATCTGAAAAACATGAAATCAGAATAATTGGTCCAAACTGTATTGGGATGTTTAATGCGGCAAATCGACTTGACTGTGCATTTCAGGGTCAGGCACGAATGGTTAGGGCAAAACTAGGACCAGTGGCACTATTGTCTCAAAGCGGTACTATGGGAATCAGCTTCTTAGAAACTGCAGATTCCTTTGGATTGTCAAAGATGGTTAGCTATGGCAACAGGTCAGATGTAGACGAGGCAGACATGATTTGGTATTTGGCTGATGATCCGCAAACCAAAGTAATTGCACTATATGTGGAAGGCTTTGGCGATGGCAGAAAGTTTGTCAACACAGCAAAGCGCGTTATGGCAGAAAAGAAAAAACCAATTGTTATTTGGAAGAGTGGAAGATCTGAAGCAGGAGCAAAGCAGGCAGCATCTCACACTGGTTCGCTTGGAGGCTCTAATGCAATAATTATGGGAGCATTCAAGCAGTCAGGAATCATTTCAGTTGACAGCTATCAGGAACTTGCAGGCGTGACAAAAGCCCTTGCATGGCAACCTGCTGCAAAGGGAAACCGCGTTGCGCTATGCAGCAATGGGGCAGGACCTATGATTGGTGCAATTGATCACTTTGAAAGGCTTGGTCTTTCGCTTGCAAAGGTAACAGAAGATACAAGAAAGAAAATGGTAGAGCACTTTCCGCCAACCTATGTTGTAGGAAAAGGAAATCCTGCTGATGTGACAGGTGGTGCAAACGCAGATGACTATAGGTTTACAATCCAGTCCTTTATGGATGACCCAAACGTAGACATTATCATGCCGTGGTTTGTATTTCAAGATGATCCATTAGAAGAAACAATAATTGATTATTTAGCAGAGTTTTCAAACCAAAGAAAGAAACCAGTTTTTGTTGGAGCAAATGGTGGGCCATACACACAAAAAATATCTGCATTAATTGAACAAAAAGGTGTACCAGTTTATGATGATATTAGGACATGGGCAGCTGTTGCATCTGCTCTAGCACAATGGGGAAAAATCAACAAGTCATAGACAACATTTAAGTCCGGCATTAATTTCGCAATTAATAATGTCTCTAGTCACAACATCAAAATCAGATGGAATTTGTATAATAAAGATCAATAGACCAGAAAAACTCAACGCAATGAATATGGATGTTGCAAAAGAGCTTATTGCAATCTTTGAAAAAACTGGAAGCGATGATAGCGTCAAGGTAATAATTTTAACAGGCGAAGGAGATAGGGCATTTTCTGCAGGCGCAGACATTGAATACATGTCAAAAATCTCGCCAGACGAATCAGTTGAATATGCAAAACTAGGTCAACTACTTACTGCAACCGTTGAAAACGTAAAACAGCCAACCATCGCAGCAGTAAATGGATTTGCCTTAGGTGGTGGCTGTGAGCTTGCAATGTCGTGTGATATTAGAATGGCAGCTGATACAGCAAAGCTTGGTCAACCCGAAGTTACAATTGGAATCCCGCCTGGATGGGGAGGTACACAAAGACTCTTGCGAATAGTTGGAATATCAAAAGCAAAGGAACTTGTTTACACTGGAAAAATGATAAAAGCAGATGAGGCAAAAGAAATCGGACTTGTAAATCATGTAGTACCATTAGCATCGTTAATGGATGAAGCAATGAAAATGGCAAAAACCATTGCAGAAAATTCTGCAATGGGGGTGCAAATGTCAAAGACTGCGATTAACAAAGGACGAAACGCTGACTTGGACACTGGTCTTGGAGTAGAACTTTTGGCATGGAGAAATTGCTTTACTCATCCTGATCGTCAAGAACGCATGACAGCATTTGTAAACAAGTCAAAAAAGTAAGCTACGCCTAAATTTCTTCTTAATTTGTTGAATTCCTACTAGAACGAGTATGAAAAGCTTATTATAATTAAATGCAAGCTCTTGTCATATGGCAACTGAACAAACAGAAAAGCTAGTCACAGTAACTCCAAAGGCTGCTGAAAAGATAAAAGAGTTCATGAAAGAAGAGGCCGAACACCCAGAATATCTACGAGTTTACGTGCAAGGTGGGGGATGCTCAGGACTGTCATACGGAATGGGTTTTGAAACAAAGCCAGAAGAAGATGACACTGTAATTGAGGAGCAGGGAGTAAAGCTGCTAATTGACAGCTATAGTCAGGATCACCTAAAGGGTGCAAACGTTGACTATATTGAAAGCCTGATGGGTTCTGGATTTAAGATAAACAATCCAAATGTCACAAAAAGCTGTTCTTGCGGCAGCTCGTTTAGCACAGAATAAAAAATCACCATTTTTCCATTTTTAGGATAAAATTTTACAAAAAATCTTTATTGCATAAATATTGAGGCTGGCATTTTGCGATACGCACTTATATCCAATATATAAAAAATAGGTTGATTGTTAATTAAAAGGATGATTATAGATTGCCAGCAAGTGGAATTGTCAAATATCATGTTAAGCTATCCTTTGAAGTTGATGGGCTAGTTGAACGAGCCGACCTTATAGGGGCTATATTCGGACAGACCGAAGGACTACTAGGTCCTGAGATGAATCTGAATGAACTTCAGAGAGTCTCAAAAGTAGGTCGTATCGAAGTAACCACAAACTCAACTTCAAACACTACCGTAGGTGAGGCACTACTTCCTATGAGTACAGACATTGATACATGCGCATTAATTGCAGCGGCAATAGAAAGCATAGACAAAGTTGGACCATTTGACTGTAAATTCAAACTTCAAGCAATTGATGATGTTCGTGCATCAAAAAAAGAAGATATTGTTAAACGTGCAAAAGAAATCAAACAACGATGGTCTACAAAAACAATTAGTGAAGGAGACACAATGCTAAAAAGCGTCTATGAAAGCTCCTCAAACAAATTAACAACATATGGAAAGGAAAAACTTCCATGTGGTGCTGGAGTATTTGATTCACCATGGATTATTTTGGTTGAAGGACGTGCAGACGTAATTAACTTGTTAAGAGCAGGATATGATAACGCGATTGCAATCGAAGGAGCAAAAATAGATTAATCGATAAAAGAGCTTTGTAATTCAAAAAAGGTAGTTGCATTTTTAGATGGTGACAGGGCTGGAGGATTTATTTTAAAGGAGCTAAAATCCCTTGTACACATCGATGTCATTCATCGTGCTTTTG
>Ga0213870_1000692_pt1 | contig 15698 bp, 11 predicted proteins | sample WICALVC2017_Meta_FD_160119 | JGI IMG/M metagenome (GOLD analysis project Ga0213870, IMG submission 160119) | Freshwater microbial communities from subterranean cave lake in Wind Cave National Park, South Dakota, United States - WICALVC2017 | ecosystem: Environmental > Aquatic > Deep subsurface >... | reverse complement strand
CTCTAAATCAGCAAGACTTAGAATATATTTTACACTCAATAAATCAATAATTTTTGATTCATAATTATGAGGGGTTATGATACGATTAAATCCAAATGGTGGAGAAATATCTGGTTTCCCCCTTTCTGATGCTGCAATCAGCTCTCCATATCTTTGTAGATATAAAGGATCATATCCGTCTACACTTTGCAATCTATACATAATTGAAAAATTAGGCGGCAAAATTCGAGAATCAGTCGTCATAACCCTGGCGTTTCCTAAATTCTTTTGTAGGAACTCTATTGTTCTCGTTTGTGGAAACAAATATTCTTTATTTGTAAAAGGAGTAAATTTTAGACCAAATCTTAATAAGTCAAAAACTGTAAGCAACAATATAATGATATATATCATTATATTGAATTTTTTATGGGGTTTTGAAAACCGTATTGCGCTAAAAAGCAAAATTAGACATGCGAGAAAGATTAATGTTGGAAAAACTAGGTTTCTTTTTGCAACCAGTATATTTTCTGCCGAAACAATTTTTATAATTCCATTGCCAAAGACAACAAAAACCCATAGACCAAAAAAAATAAGGACCATGAAACCTAAGGGGTATATAATTTTTTTGCTTCTGGAGCGCATGAAGTAGTCAAATCCAAATGCTGTCAACACGGCTAGTGAAAAATCAGTAATAAACAGAAGCCTTGTTGGTTGAACTGTTGATAGAAAAGAAACATTCAAAATATAAGGAATCTTTGCAAATATCGTTGGGAGAGAGAAAATTAACGATATAAAAAATAGTGTTCCGAAGAATAAGGTTTTTTTATCATGTCGAAAAAACAGGCTAAATACTGCCATTAAAAGAGGAAATATACCCACATAACCAACGAATTCTCCATAGTTCCATGTTCCCCAATAATTAAGCGTTGTCGGGTTACCAAAAAAATCAGGGGCTATAAACTGGATTAGGTGCTGCCAGGGCATAAACCAATCCTCTCTTTTCCAATCAACCTGATCTATTTCCCGAGCGCTTTCATTAATAAATTGAGCTGTCGGAAGCCACTGTATCGAAGTTAATATCAAAAATAAAACAGTAAATATCAAAAATACAAATAAAATTTTAAATATTTTTCCGTACCGAAACCAACGAGCAAAAAAATAAGTTGTTGCAAATATGGAAAGATAAAAGAATGTCTGGAGATGTCCAGCAAAAAAAGACGACACCAAAGAGAATGTAAAAATAGAACTCCATACCAATAAGTTTTTACTTTTGAATTGTAGTTTTGAGTTTTTTCCCCGATTGAATCGAGGATTGAGTTTTGAGTTTGCAGACTTTAAATAAAAAAAGATTTTATCAATAGACAAAAGTATCAAAGGTAGCCACAATCCTACATGTAATATCGTTCCCCATTCCATCCATGCCACAAAAAATCCGGAAAACGAAAAAGAAATCGCTCCGATAAGACTTGACCATTTGTTCAGCTTTAGATTATTTAAGTAGAGGTACAAAAATATGCCTGCTAACAAGGGTTGCAACACGATTAATATATTCCAAGCTGCCTCATATGGAAGCAAAAAAAACAAAATATTAAATGGGTAGAAAACAGCCGACTGCATGTTTGCCAAAAGAGGAATACCACTAAAGCTATATGGATTCCAAAGCGGCAGCTCTAATTTTTTTTCAAGAGAAACAACTAGCTCGCGCCATGGATATTGCTGTCGCACAGAATCCGTAATTAAGAAGTTTTTAAAAGGTATTCCGCGCGGATAATCTTTGGCATACAAATCTCTGAATGGATGATAAAGTCCAATAATAGTATCCGCTGGAATAGGCAGTTTTTTGTCGAAAACAACTGGTTTGAAAAAATATAAAACGATAAGTACAAACAAAATAAGTGGAAAAAACTTAAAATATCTCATTAAAAAATAATACTATTTAATTCTTTGCAAAATCTATCGCCGCTAAATTTTTTTGATCTTTTTATTGAAGCTTCCGACATCTTAATCAAAAGTTTTTCGCTATTTATTAACTTAGTTGTAAACACTATTAAATCATCTATTGTATTCCACAAAAAGCCACTTCTGCCATCTTCTATAATTTCTTTTTGTCCACCAGCGTTTATTACAACTGCTACTGCGCCTACCCCCATTGCCTCAACAGTAGAAATTCCAAAGTGCTCTGCGCGTTCGGGGTTTTTTGCCAAATCTTCACCAAAACCAGTTGCATGCCAGTAAATTTTTGACCTTTTATAATAATCCCAAAGAACATCATTGGAGGGATTTTTTATAATTGATATCGGATAACCCTTTGCCTGTTTTTCAAGAGTCAATAATTTCTCTCTGTCTTTTTCCTCACTGCCAATCACCAAGACAAAACGCCATTTTTTTAATCCATTATCTACCATGCTTTTAAAAACATCGACAAGAATATCTTGTTTTTTATAACTTGTGCCATCCGGGTTTATGCTAAATCTACCTACGTTTAGTATTATATTCTCTTTCTTAACTTTGTGGAAAACGGGTATAAAAATAGGAGGATACAAAACACGACTCTTTATCCCAAACTCTTTATCAATGTACTCTTTTGTAAAAAAAGAGTTACAAAAAACGCTGCTTACTTTTTTAAGCTTTAGACTATTTATGAGGCTTCTTTTTACCCATTCTGTAGGAAATTGGAAATGAATATATAGCTTTGTCAAAACAAAGGGTATACTTCCGTCGCTTAAGTAAATGATGGAATCATATTGTCTGGAAGAATATATCCTAGAAATCAAAGATACGTTCTTTGAGAAAATATTTAGAACAAAAACTGCTTTTCTTATGTCTATTCCCAATTTATATAAAGCCTGATCTTTTATCGCCCTCTCGTCTTTTTGATCCCAAAAGATAAAAACTTCGTGCCTTTCTAATAAGCATTGAGCAATACTTAACATGTATTTCTCTCCGCCGCTTAGGCTATCTAAATATGGATCAAAAATCCCAATCTTCACAATTCTATTCTATCAATTTTAAATACCTTCTTGCAAAGAGGATTTTCTTGTGATACAGTAAAAATGTGAATTATTTTAGTCAAATCCAAGAGTCGCCCATTCTGTTCTTTTTTTTATTCGTTTGGTCTTTATTGTGGAAAGGATTAGCCTTATGGAGAAGCGCAAAAAACGATCAAAAAAACTGGTTTATAGTGATACTGGTCCTAAACACCATAGGAATACTTGAAATAATCTACCTTTTCCGTTTTGCCAAACAAAGGCTAACTATCCACTCTTTAAAATTATTTGTAAGTAACCTTGTTTCAAAAAAATAAATCGTATTTAAACTCCACAGTTGATTTTCCCTCTGGCACTGCTATTGCACGAAATGTGTAGTCAGCTCTATATATTTTTGTTTCCTTGCCATTTACGGTTGCTTTCCAACCAGGATAGTAGTTATCCGCAAGAAAAAGAAAACTATGTGTTGTTGTATCGACATGGATGACAACTTTATTAGAACTATATAACACTATTACAGCCTTCCCATTTCCTCTCCCAATAGGCGCATTTGCTTTTTCCTCAAGGATTATTGTTTTCCTAAAATCAAAACTTTCATCGTAAAACCTCTTAATTATTTCTTCTTTATCAGCAATTATTTCATAAGCGTAGAAAAGGCTTGCTCTTGGAAGAGATAAGTTATTGCGGAACAGCTGAAATTTATCCTCTTGATATATAAGAGAAAAACGGGTTTTATCTTCCCAAACAGGAAACGCCCAGCCTTGATTAGTGTCGGCAATGGGATGGAAAATTAAAGATACCCCTAAAAGATCCAAAACCCTATTTGTATATTTTCCCCGCCTATCTATCTTTACTACGGATCTTTCTGCCTTTAGAAGCTTTCCTATTGACGCAGATCTTATAAATTCTCCATATCGTTCAATATATAAAGGGTCGTAACCTTCAATTGAAGGAAATTTATAGTACGTCGTCACTTCCCCTCCAATATTTCCAAAAATCCTCCCATCATTTATATTTTTTTTTATTGCAGAAATCACCGGAACTTCTGGAAAAACGTACTCCTTGGGATCAAAAGGCATCCATTTCTGGGCAAAACGAAGACTATCAAACGACGTAGCAAGTAGTAAGTATAAAGTAGTAAGTATAATAAGTTTATTTTTAAATCGAGAAAGAAAAATAAACGTTACAGCTCCAAGAAATAAAACTGTAGGCAATACAAGATTTCTTTGTGCAACAATAAGCCACTCGGCAGGATATATTTTTCCAAAAAGCAACAAAATCCAAATAGAAACAAAAAATAACCCAATAATAGCAAGCACTATCATAAGTTTTTTAACGTCTCTAATATCCCTAACACCCCTAATCCCTCTAATCAACTGGTCAAAACCAAAACCCGAAAGAACCGCAAAAGAGAAACTAAAAAGAACAATAACTCTTGAGAGTGCGCTTGTTGAAACAACAGGAACTTTAAGGGAAATTAGAAAGTTGGATAGTGGGCTACTCACCGCAAGCACTAATGATACTAAGGCTAAAATAGCAAAGAAAATAGTTATATCGAATTTTGAATTTTGAATTGTATTTTTGATTTTTGATTTTTGATTTTTGATTTCGAACGAAGTCGAAGAGTTGATTTTTGCAATTGAGTACAAAGCAAGAGTAAATGGTAAAATACCAATAAACGATGCCCACTCTGCGTAATGACCAAACCAATCGTTTCTAGTTACTGGATTACCAAAAAAATCAGGAGCAATGACTGTAATAAGATAGTGAAATGGTATTGCCTCCCCCACTTGAAATAACTCACTCCTAATAGAATTTTTGTAGAGCATGACAGAGGAAGCAAGTTGGAGAACTGCAATAACTAAGCCCAAAATAACAGAAATCAATAAGAATGTCATTGATCGTATGTCTCTCTTAATAAAAGCTCTATATAAAATGTAAAAGATAAGAGCCATAAAGAAATAAAAACTTATCTGAAAATGTCCAGAAAAAAAAGAGAGAGAAATGGTTAGAATCAAAATAAGTAGAAATTTAAAACTGCCACTTCTGTAATAACGCTCAACAGCATAAAGGGCTAGAGGCAAGTAGAGAATTGCATAGGACAACGTTCCATATGCCATCCAAACAACCATGAATCCAGAGAACATGAAGGAAACGCTACTTATCAACGAACCAACTCTGCCTACTCGAATCTCTCGAGCAAACAGATACATAAACAGCCCTGCAATCAGTGGTTGCGCTAGAACCAAAACGCTCCAAGCGTCAATAAAGGGAAGGACAAAAAACAAAAGATTAAATGGAGAAAAGACTGCTGATTGGTAATTAGCAATGTGAGGATTGCCCGCAAAACTATACGGATTCCATAATGGAATTTCTCCGTGCTTAAATGTATCTATTGTAAGCTTTTTCCAGGGATAAATTTGTCCATGAATGTCTGGCATTGCGTTGTTTTTAACGGGCCCCCAAAACTTTTCGTATGAACTCCATGGAGGAAAAAAATTTACTTGATAAGTGGAGGCGTATGGAACCAATCCTTTTAAAAAATACGGGCTAGAAAAAACAAACCATACAACAACAATAAACAAGAATGTCCAAAATTTAAGGAATGATTTTACCATATTATCTTTTAAGCTTATTGAATTTGATCTGATACATTTTTATCAAAAAATCAGCTCCCAAAATATACAGGAATGGCAACAGAGGCAAAAAGTATCTAGTCGTAGAGGTACCTATCGACAAGAGTAGACTGTAAACAATAACCCAAATAAATAAAACTTCTCCTTCTTTACTTACCTTAATCTTTTTAAGAAATACTAAAATCAATGATGCGTATGTTAAAAAAGCAGATATTGGCCATGCTATAATCCAGTGTAATTCATGCAAGATTCTTCTGTCTCCCCACCACGTGTGCCACCTGTTAAAAAGTAGCAGATCCCAAAAGGAAAAAAAGACAATAATTTTTGAGTGATGATATGCAAATATATATTTCTGTACTCCCAATATTTGGAGAAAAGAATAACCATCTATCATAGTTTTTGTGTACGATGCAAATAAAGGAATCAAAGAAAGCGGCAACGATATTGCAAATTGTACCAATTTTCTATCAAGCTTTCTCCTCAATGTCATATAGATCATCATAGAAATAAAAAGAGCAGCTCCCAATATAAAGAAGCGAATACTTATTACGGCTCCGACCATAAGAGATGTCGCTATAAACCATGCTAGGAATTTTTTGCTTTCTATACCTCGTATAAAAAAGTAAAGACTAAAAATAATAAAAGGAAGTTGTATCGGTTCAAGAAGAGGGGCTATAGTAAGTTTTGACACAAATAGCGGTTCGTTAACAAAAATGCCAAGGGGTATAAATGCAAAAAGCGTCTTTTTCAATATTATTTTTCCAATCAGAAAAATACCGAAAACAGAAATAAATAGACAGGGTACAATAAGAGTCTTAGCATTATCAAAAAGAATTGTTGATAAACCTATTATGTAACGCCCAAGCGGGGGATGTTCGTGCACAATTAAGATTGGGTTTACTCCTCTTACAAATGCTCCTCCAGCAAATGATTCAAAGGTTTCATCGGGCATAATTCCTGGATTTTCTTTTTTTGCATATTGGGAGCTGTAATAAGCACTTTTAAGTGATTCGTATTGGGCATTGTATCCTTTTGCAAAAAAATAATCTATATTTCCAAAAAGAATACTTGCTGGACGTATAAAAATTAAGATAAAAAAAATAATGCAGACAAAAGGATACAAATATTTATAACTAAATAATTTTTTCATATTTTTTCTTCTGCTGTATTTCCCACAATCTCGCATAAGTTACAAACATACTAAATGCCTGGTATATGCTTTCTATCAATCCTATTGTTCCGACTTTCCATCCTCCCTGTTTTATATAGGAACCTAAAAAAGCTGTAATCATTACGCGCGCAAATCTCCACCAATTCATTCGTGGATGTCCGGCTTTGAATCGAAGTTCTGCTTCTATTTTTGACCATTCAATAGTCTTTTTAAGCATTGAAGTTAGATCTCGGTGAGTATAATGAACTAAAAATCCCTCCAATATTCCAATCTTCCCATCAAGAATCGGACTTTCATGAAGCCTTCCCTTCCATCCCTTCAAAGCTCCTCTTTTGAAAAGTCTCTCTAGCTTCTCAATGTAAGGCCACTCATGATTCCCCAAATAAAAATTCTTCCTCTTAATAAAAAATCCTTCGTATTCGTTTATTGGATTATTAGTTAATTGGATTATTGCTTCGCGAAGCGAAGGAGAAACTCTTTCATCTGCGTCTACATATAATATCCATTCCCCTTTTGCTTTTGTTAATCCAAAATTTCTGAGTTTTGAAAAATCGTCTGCCTTAAAAATAAAAACTTTAGCCCCCATTCTTTTTGCAACTTCAATTGTTCTATCGTCTGATCCGCTATCAACAACAATTATTTCACTACAGAATGATAAAGAATCTAAGCAATCAGCAATCATATTTTCTTCATTTTTCGCAATAACAATTCCAGAAATCTTAATCATATTTCAAAACTTCCTTTCCCAAATCTCATAAAATAAAAATCTAAAACACCTCTTCTTTGCCAATATCTACCCCTCAATAAAACCGACAAACTTTCTTTAACAAGAGCTATCTTTGATCGCATGCTTGCATATCTAAACCCAAACAATAATCTGTTTCGACTTATATAGTAATCCTGAAGAACAGATCCCGATCCCCCGGCCGATCCTGCATTCTTGTGCCAAATAACCGCCGAGGGCTTATAGATTATTTTATAGCCTGCTTTTTTTACCCTCTTGCTTAAATCTGCATCTTCGTAGTACAAGAAATATTTTTTATCAAAAAGCCCCACTTTACCAAAAACTTCTTTTTTTATAAACATACAACAACCACTTGAAAAAGAAGTTTCTTCAGTTTTGTCGTACTGTCCATGATCTACTCCATCAACGCCTCGGTGATGTCCTATGATATTGTCCCAATCCATCGCTCCTCCCGCATACCAAAACACTCTGCCTAAATCTTTCTTTGCATATCTATCTTTGTGAAACTCAAAGCCCGGCGCAAAGTAAATTTTTGGAGCAACTATACCTATCTTACTATCGCTTCTTGAAACCTTTAATAACTCTTCAATTAAACCTTTATCTACAATCGTATCATTATTCAAAACCAAAACATAATCTGCCCCATTTTTAAGGGCATACCTAATCCCTACATTATTCCCCTCCGCAAAGCCCAAATTCTCCTCGTTTTTAATTAGTTTCAAATTGGAAATTGGAAATTGGAAATTGGAAATTGCCGATGGCAATCCATCGGTTGATGCATTGTCAACAACCACAATCTCTAAATTCGTTTCTTTAGAAAGATTCACTTTTTCCAAAGACTCCAAACACTCCAGTGTATTTTTAGCACCTTTATAATGCAAAATAACAGTAGCCACTTTTTGCATATTAACCTAGTTTATTAAAAAGTTTATATGCGGATTTTTTAATGGGGTTTTTAATTTGTTTTATTTTTTCCTTTCTTATCCAAAACAATAAATCTTTATGTATTCTTTTAAACTCTAACTCTGTTTTCTCTAGCATATTTTTATCCTCTATTTTTTCAAATCCGCGTTTCTCCCAAATCAGCGCGAAAACAACAAAATGATAAAACGCCATTAACATAGAAAGCATTAGTCCATGAAACCCATCTTTATAGCCTTCTCTTGCAAAAAAGCGGCTTAAAAACTCTTTAAGAGGCATACGTATAGCATCCTGCCAAGCAAATTTATATCCTTTTTTCAGCATTTGTTCCGCTTCGTTTGGGCCATAAACGTTGGTAAGTTTTTGCAAAAACTGAAATATAGTATCGTAATTATAATGAACAATAGGATTAGCAAGACGTTCTGTCTCGCCTTCCACTTCAATCATCTCATGAACATGCTCTTCTATAAATCTACCTTTCCCCTTTTTAAAAAGTCTTAACTGGTAATCTGGATACCATCCCGCATGTTTAATCCACTTATTAAAAATTATATTTTTCCTCGGAATCCAAAAGCCGACTACGTCGGAATTTCCAATTTCCAATTTCCAATTTCCAATTTTTTCTTTTATTTCATTAGCTAGTTCTGATGTAATTCTCTCGTCTGCATCAAGGCTCAAAATCCAATCGTTTTTTGCCTTCGAAAAGCCAAAGTTTTTATTTACATTAAGCATGGGGTTATTTGGCCTTGTAAAAATTCTGGATGCGTATTTTTTAGAAATCCCAACAGTCTGATCTGTTGACGAGCTATCTACAAAAATAATCTCATCTGCAAATGAAACAGATTTGAGGCAGTCTTCTATTTTTTTCTCCTCGTTATACGCCGAAATGACAACAGAAAGATTTGCCATAATTATTTAAAAATATTTGCTCTAATAAGAGCTATGTCCGACACAATAAGCCTTCTCGCCAATAAAAATATTACCGCAAAATATAGTATAGCACCACTTGCTATTACAAGAAGGAGAGACCAAATGTCTTTTACAAATTGCGCTCCCAAGAAATATACACCAATTCCCATAACAAAGGATGAGATTAAAGGATAAATAACTGCTCTTAAAAAATTAAATTTAACGTGCCTTTTAACAATGTACACCACCAAAAACATAGAAGACGATACCAGAGCAGATACTGCGGCTACGCCATTAAAACCAAAGTTAAAAACAGCAACAGGTGTTAAAACCCATGTAGCAATAGTCCAAAAAATCATAAGATAGAGAGTAATTCTTATTTTCCCAATTGCATTAAGAGCATTGGTTAAAGGGGTAGATACCGATGAAAATGCAGCGTTAATCGCAAAAAATGCTAACGAGAAGATGGCCGGCTCCCACTTAGTATATTTTGGAATTATTTCTATAAAATAAGGTGCAAGAATAACCAAACCCAAAAGAGAAGGAAAAATAAAGAAACAGGCCGCAAATATAGATTTTTCTACAGCCCTAGAAAGAACATCTTTGCTATCTTGTAATCTGGAAAACGATGGAAATGTAATCCTAATAACATTGTCCATTATCAACCTTAAAGGTGTAAATGCCCACTTTTGTGCAAATCCTATAAAACCTACCTGATTAAAAGGTAACACTTTACCAAGATAAACTATAAGAAGATCGTCTTTTAGAAGTGCCAAAAAACTATTTAACTGAAAAGGAACTCCAAACGACAATAGTTTTTTTGCCGAGTCCTTGTAAAACCCAAATCTTATTCGCCACGGACTGATTATGTAAATAGTTATAAGTCCAGAAATCCCTCTTAGCAAAACAGCAATTGTAAAACTTGCTATACCAAACCCTAAAAAAGCAAGAATTACAGCAGTTACATTAAAAAAAATAGCTTCAATTATTTGAGGAATAACTAGCTTCTCAAATTTAAGGCTTCTTTCCAGTATCACAGAAGGAATGGTTTTAAGAGACGACAGAAAGAAAGCAATAGCCAAAACCTGAAGCAGTATTACTCCTTCTTTATCTAAATTGTAAAACGACCCAATATTTTTAGAAAAAAACAACGTTATTATTACAACACTTGCCACTAGAATTTGCTGAATAGTAAATGTTGTTTTAAGATCCTTTTCCGTGATCGCTTCTTTTTTTTGGATAAGTGCCGCAGCCAGTCCAATATCAGAAAAATAAGACAAAAAAGCAATGGCAGCAGAAACTACAAAAAATACACCAAAAACAGACGGGGCTAAAAGTATTGTTAACAGAAAACTTGCTGTAAAACTAATTATTTGTATTGTAAATGTACGAGAAACAAGAGCCAGAACTCCCTGTATAGATCTTTTTGTAATTAACCTTATATCAAGATCTTCCATAATTTTTAAATTTTGCTTCGATTATGATTCCAAGGTTTTGTAGATAACAATCTCAATAATACTTTAATGTCTCCCCAGATTGTAGAAATTAAACGGACTGTTGAACCCGGGTTATCAACCCAATGTACTGGTTCCTCGTATATTTTGTAACCCATTTTTTCGGCAACTATCAAAAGCTCTCCGTCAAAAAACCATTCATTATCTTTTATTTTAGGCAATAATTCATCTACAACTTTTTTTGTTACTGCCTTAAATCCACATTGGGCATCAGTAAAATGAGTATGGAAAAAAAATTGAATAAAGAAAAAGTTTAGAGCTCTTGAAGTAATTTCACGTAAAAGTGTTCTGCCCTCAACCCTAGCATTTTTAGCAAGTCTTGAACCAATAGCAATATCAAAACCATTTTTAAGAGCATTTAAAAGATTAGGCAAATGAATAAGATCTGTAGAGAGATCCAAATCCGTATAGAAACAGAAATCGCTTTGTGAAGTGCTCCAAACTCTTTTAACGGCTCTCCCTCTGCCTTTCTGCTCTAAACGAAAATGTAAAATGTTTGGATATTTTTTGGTAAGTGTCGTTGCAATTATCGGCGTATTATCCAAAGATGCATTATCTGCAATAGTTATATGCCAATCGTATGTTTTAAGATTTTTACTGCAAAAATTGTAAAGAGTTAGGATATTTTTCTCTAGCTCTTTCTCTTCGTTATAAACGGGAACTGTTATTTCTACGCTCGCAATTCTTCCCATATTTCATTTTAACTAAATAGGATTATACCAATAATCAAAGCTAAAGCGCCAATGAGCGAAACTAAATTAGATGCTTTTTGTATAGCAGTTTCTTTGAAAGGTAAAGGTTTTTTTGCGACCTCATATTCTGATTTGGGTTTCTTAAAATTTGGCGGTAAAAACTCATCTGAAATTTTTGACGCAGTCCACTTAAGCGCGTATTCATTAGTGTAATCCAAAACAGTTTTTGGAATAATAGTTTGAGGCTGAAAAAGTTTAGAATTAAAGTTAATAAGTAAAAATATAACAACCACAAAACCTGCATATTTTAAACTGCTCAACGACTCAGATCCGAGGAGTCGCTTCGCAACACCTCGAAGGTGGCGAGGCAACGACCTCGACTCCTTCGAGGTGGAGGTGGACGCCGAGAAAAACCACACGACAAATCCCGAAAGCAGTGACAAAAAAAATGTTGCAAGCAGTAAAAATCTCCATGGATATTGAAAGAATGCCATTAAAGGAATTGCCTCCCAGGCTGGTTTTGAAATTTCTAAGGTAAGCAAGACCGAAATAATAAATCCTAAAATCGAAAACTTAAGAATCATAAGCTTTTCACTATAATGATTCGTATCATTAGAGTGTTTAGCTTCGGTTCTAACAAAATACCTCTTTGCTACAAATAATAAAAATAAAGCCGTCAAGACAGAAAATAAATGCAGTTTTCCTATCTTAAAAGAAAGGCCATCAATGCAACCAGGAATGGATCCCCCAAATCCCCAGCTGCTTTCCCAAAGTTGCTGGATGCAAACAAAGTGATCTCGAAAATCAGCCCCTCCCCCAATTTGCGACAACACATTGGTGTACTTTAGTTCCAATAATGCTGGTACCCAGTAAAAGGCGGAAAGCATTAATCCTAGAACTGTAGCAAGTATTAAGTAGTATGTAGTATGTATATTTCTCTTTCTATAAGCAATATAACAATAGAACAATATAACAATAGCCAAAGGCGGTGTCACCATCATTGCGGTCAAATTATGAGAAAGTATTACTGCTGCATACCCGAATGAACCAACCGTAATCCATTTCCAAACACTCCCGACGTCCACCTCGAAGGAGTCCTCGCACCACCTTCGAGGTGTTGTGAAGCGATTCCTCGAAGGTGAACTGTAGAAAACTTTGTAAAATCCTAAAAACATCAATGGTACAAAAGCGTACGCCCAAAATTCCCCCACGTCTCCACGCACATAAATATCAACTGCATGATAAGGCGCATATACATAGAATAGGCTGCTAACAATTCCCCCAGCTTCTCCCCAAAATTCTCTTGCCAAAAAATACATAAAGACGCCAGAAAGCAGGATTCCAAAAGCAAACATTGCCTTTGTAGCTACCAGTGCATCAAGGCCAAAAAGCGTTAGCAAACCTCCAAAGTAGTAGGCAAGGGGTGCATAGAAATTAAAAATAGGATAACCGTATCCATATCCTAAATCCGAAACCCAGCGAACAGGAAACATACCGTCTCTTAATGCCTTGCCCATCTCAAAAACCCTTGCCACCTGCGTATCATCGTGCATGGGGAAAAACCCAGGAATAAAAAGAGGCTTTATCGCCCAAAAAGACAAAATCAAAACCAAAAGGACTCCAAAATTCTTAATAATAAGGGTCTTGACTTTCTGTTTCATATTTGATATAGTGTCGGTAATCACGATGGGTAGGGCGAAATTAACCTGTGTGGTTAATGAAAGTATCCCCCCCGTCCGGGAAACCAAGTGTTTACCGGTTACCGCTACGATAAAGCGGTTTTTTAATTGCTAATTTTTCTTGCTCGTTGTTTAGCAAACTTAATAAACTCATTTTCTTCTTCTTAATGAAAACTTTCTTTATCAATATTGACATTGTTTTATAATTTGGCACTATAAATTTCAACAACTTATCTTTCTCTAGCAAAAAATCTGCTAATACTGCAAAATCGCCATCGCCGCTAACGATTACAGCCTTATCGCAAATTTTCTCATATATACACCTCATAGTCCATACAATCAGTTCCGCATCAACATTTCCCTTTGGCTTACCATGGTCATCTTTAACAATAGTTTTAAATATCAATTCGTAACCTGAATATCGTAGGTGATTGTATAATTTTCTATTCTGTGGAATATAACCTATGAACAAAAAGGCTTTTTCTACTCTAAACTTATTAGCCAGATACTTTCTGAATTTCTTAAAATCTAATTTCCAGCCTTTATAGATTAGCTTCTTATTTCTATAAATACTCTTGCTAGTCCCCAAATACTCTTGCTAGTCCCCAAATTCAGATTTTGGCTGTCTATAAAAACAAATACTTTTTGCCCTTTATGTTTTCTCATACTCCTAATATATTAAGAAAATCCAGAAAGAAAACAGCTTTATCGCCCAAAAAGACAAAAGAAGAACAGCAAATATGCCAAAATATCTCTTCGTAAACACCATGATAGCTCTTATTATACAGAGAATAGGAAGGTATTAACAAATACGCCTATAGCAAACGACTATTTTTACAATAATATTTTTCCCTATTCCAATGTTCTTTAAGAATTTGAAAATGCAAGACGGGATCAACAGAACTATAAAGAATGCCCAAATACCCATGTGTGAAACCATATCATATCTGAAGTGTAATAATATATGCAATCCACTTCCCGCAGCATCTGTTTTCTGATAGAATAATTGTAAGTTAAAACATGCTAAACCTTATCAGATTACTTAATACTACTAAAATTGATTATTCATGGTCTTTCTCTGACAAAACAAGGAAAGATACGGCATATATTACACACGGTTACCACCGTTACCCTGCAAAATTTATTCCTCAAATAGTTTCTCGTTTGGCTAGTAAGTATACCAACGAAGGCGACCTAATCGTTGATCCATTCGGCGGTTGTGGAACTACGCTTGTTGAATCTAAGATAATGGGGCGTCCATCGGTAGGTGTTGATATAAACCCCGTTGCTGTGCTTATTACAAAAGCGAAAATTACGCCGATTGACCCAGTTAAAATTGAAAAAGCATTTGCAGTACTGAAAGAGAAACTAGAAAGCTATAGCGGGAATACAAAAGTAAAAGCCCCCGAGCATGAACGAATAGATTATTGGTTTAAGCCAGAGGAAAAAAGAAAACTTGCATTTATCTTTACTGAAGTCTCCAAGTTGAAAGATCAGGATATTAGAGATTTCTTTTATTGCGGATTTTCGAATATTCTCAAAAATTGTTCTATTTGGTTGCAAAAAAGCAACAAGCCAACAAGAGATTTCGAGAAAAAACCATCCGACCCGATACAAACATTTTTCAAACAAATAAAAGCAATGATGGGAGGTAATGCAAGATTTTACGAATTATCAAAAGCAAAAAACTATCTTGGAGTGCCAAGCCAAGTATATTGTACTGACGCAAGAACAACTCCCGTAAAAGACAATTCTGTTAGCTTGATTGTCACTTCGCCTCCCTATGTAACCTCTTATGAATATGCCGATTTGCACCAATTAACTGCTTTATGGATGGGATACGCAAAAGATTTGAGCGATTTTAGAAAAAGATTTATTGGCTCATCTTATCACAGCGAAAAAGATTTAGTGCTTAATAGTATAATTGCGGAAGATATTAGAAAAGAATTACTGAAAAAAGACAAAAAAACGGCAGAAGAAGTATCTACATATTTCAGCGAAATGAATCAGGTGTTTGCCGAAATGAAAAGAATGCTCAAAAAAGGTGGCAAAACTTGTATTGTTATAGGGAATACAAGTTTGAGGGGTGTTGATATTCTAAATGCCGAAGTTTTTGTTGAACAGTTGCAAAATTTAGGGTTGAAAATTGCAGATATTATTAAACGAGAAATACCGTCAAAAAATCTACCATCTGTCAGGGATGGAAAAACAGGTAAATTCACTAAGATAAGCGATAAGAATAAAATTTACGCTTATCCAACGGAGTACATTTTAGTGATGGAGAAATAAAACTATGACATTTGATAAAATCAAAAGCATTTATTTATCAAAAAAGGGAAAGACAGTTAACCATAATTTTATAAAGGAAATTTTTGATGAGATAAAAACAGAATACAAAAAAGAGAAAAGGGCGAAAGGAAAAGATGCTAACCAGTCATGGAATTCGTGGAGTGGGAAAGCATTGC
>Ga0213870_1000691_pt1 | contig 15716 bp, 17 predicted proteins | sample WICALVC2017_Meta_FD_160119 | JGI IMG/M metagenome (GOLD analysis project Ga0213870, IMG submission 160119) | Freshwater microbial communities from subterranean cave lake in Wind Cave National Park, South Dakota, United States - WICALVC2017 | ecosystem: Environmental > Aquatic > Deep subsurface >... | reverse complement strand
GGAAAGCCCCCGCCCGCGCGCGGCTCCGCCGCGCCGATAAAAACTGCCAAAGAACCTGTAAAAACATCGGCTCGAACTGCATTTTAATTTTGGAAAAAGAAAATTTTATGAACAGTATCAAAAATCGACCGCCGATCGAGTATCAAAGAAAATGGTGTAAATTTTTGGGAAGGAAATTTTATGTAGATGAACGAGTTCATATTCCTAGAAAAAATACAGAGCCGTTAGTAGAATTTGCACTGCAATACATCAAACAACTAAAGCGCAATGTTGCTTGCGCAGATGTAGGAACTGGCGCTGGTGTTATCGCCATATCCCTAGTTCTAGAAAGTCCGCACGTAGTTAAAGTGTTTGCCATCGATCTCTTCGCCGAGGCCCTAGAGGTTGCTAAAAAGAACGTCAAAAAGTATAAACTAAAGGGCAAGGTCATTCTTAAAAAAGGAAATCTGCTTACCCCTATTAAAAACGAAAAAGTAGAAATTATAGTTGCAAATCTGCCCCACGCATCCAAAGAAACTTTTGAAAGCAAGTCACGCCTAGCCATTGAACCAAAATTGGGTGTTTTAGCTGGCAGAAGCGGCCTAGAGATTATTGAGGCTTTTTTGAAGCAACTTGTGAGATATAAAAAGTTTTCACAGAGCATTGCTATAATGTTTTTAAAAATCTCTCCAGATAGGGCCCACGAAACCATAAAGCTTGTGCGTAAACATTTATCCAGCGCCATAGTAGAAACTAAATTGGATATAGAAAGAAAGCCCAGATATTTGATTGTTAAGTTTTGAAATTTCATAATCGAAAAGAATTTGCCGCCAAAGAGAAACTTGTCATGCCAGAGGCAGATCCGCCTTTGGCGGAAAATCGTCCTTTCCGTTCCGGTTTCCTGCCTTGCCGGCAGGCAGGCTCGCCGCCGAAGGTGGCGAAATGCGTTCGAACTATTTTAAGAATGGAGCACCACGTAATTTTTTATGAAACCTTGGATTCAATCTTTAAGACCGGCAGTCTCAATTCTGGCCGGTCTGCTTACGCTAGCTAGCTTTAAGGTTGCGGGTTTGTCTAGTCCATCGTGGCTTATTCCGGGAGCAGTTATAGCCATCTTCTCTGCCATTATGGTTCATAATGATTGGCGCGATAGACTTCAGGATGTAAAGAAAGGAAAAACCTTGGCCGCTACTCAACTTAAAAAGTTTTTGTCGCTTTTAATTAGTCTATGGATAGTTGCGGTTATCCTGACCGCGATAGTGTGGCAGCAAAATATTCGCTTTGGAATTTTACTGGCATTAATGATTCTAGCAGGAGTAATTTATTCAGAAACTAGGCAGATTCCTATGGTTCCGGCAATCCTAGTTGCCATAGCTTCTGCCAGTCCCGCCTTATTCCCGGTTTTCATTATAGATAATTCAGTGCGGTTATGGTTATTTTTCTCTGCAGTGGCTTTAGTTATCTTTAGTAGAGAAATCATTAAAGATTTAATCGATCTAGGAGTTGAATCGGTAGTTTAGTACTAGCCTCAATGGTTTCATTCAAAATACTCTTTGGAATTCCATTCATCTTAGCCTCAATCTTTTATCTTTTGATTAGAGATAATCCGAGTACCTCTAAACTATTTCTCGATGCAGGTTTTACGATAGCGATTTTAGCGTTAATTATTCCGAAATAGTTTGACGCCGAATTAGCCATTTGCAAATTTCTAAACTCCCGCTATAATTAGGGCGACCGCAGAGGCGGCCGTTATTTGTTGTTAATATAGTAATCGGTAATTAGTAATTGGTAATTGCCCCGCCGCACTATCTTTATTCTTGGATAAAGAAGGCGGGGTCCCGCCACGGCGGGAGAAATTGAAAACGCATGATAAATATTTCCCTTAAAGCTGAAGAAATCTTCCGTATCGGATTCTTTCCGGTAACCAATAGCTTATTAGTTACCGTTCTGGCCTTTGCAATTCTTGCGGTTTTGGGATTGGTTTTCCGGAAAAATTTATCCCTTGTCCCTAAAGGAGTCCAAAATCTGCTTGAAGCGATACTAGATGGGTTTTTGAAGCTTATGGATTCGGTGCTTGGAGAGCGGAAAAAATCAGAAAAATATCTGCCGCTCGTCGCCACCATTTTTTTATTAGTCATTATTTCGAACTGGTTGGGACTTGTACCTGGCGTGGGTTCGATCGGCTTTTACGAGATCCACGAAGGAGAAGAAATTTTCGTGCCGATTTTCCGCGCGCCGTCAGCGGATTTGAATTTCACTTTGGCCATCGCCGTTACGGCGGTTTTCTCCGTCAATATCTTTGGCGTTCTCGCCATCGGGTTTTTTAAATACTTTAAAAGATTTTTTACCCTTAAAAATCCGATCAGCACCTTTGTCGGCTTACTTGAATTTATCTCGGAAATTGCTAAAATGATATCGTTCTCGTTTAGGTTATTCGGGAACGTGTTTGCGGGCGAGGTGCTCTTAATCATCGTTGGTTTTTTAGTTCCTTATTTAGTGCCTCTGCCATTTCTGTTTTTAGAAATTTTTGTGGGATTTATCCAGGCCTTCGTTTTTGCTATGCTGACTCTTGTGTTTATCGCTATTGCTACGCAAGAGGCGCATTAAAGGTCGCAACTAGAAGATTCTAAATCCGAAATCCTAAATTCTAAACAAATCCCAAATTATAAATCCCAATGTTCCAAACGGTTTGGAATTTGAAAATTTGGAATTTAGATATTGTTTAGGATTTAGAAATTAGAGTTTAGGATTTTAATTGTATATGGATTCAGAAACAATGAAATTAATTGCTATTGCCTTTGTGATGGCCATAGGAACGGTGGCACCGGCTTTTGCTATCGGCCGCATTGGTTCAAAATCTACCGAGGCAATCGGCAGGAATCCGGAGGCAGCGCCGAAGATTCAAACCGCCATGATCTTGGCCATTGCTTTTACCGAGGCAATCGCGATTTATGCTTTGGTGGTCGCGTTAATTTTGAAGTTCGTATAGTTAAGTGATGCGAATACGAATGCGAATAATGCGAATCTGGCGAATATGCGAATGTGTGTATCAACATATTTGTAGATTCGCATAAGATTAGCAGATTGGCATCATATCATGTCCGAACTCATTCACAAATTAGGCATTGATTGGAAACTGCTTTTAGCCCAGGTAGTAAATTTTCTCATTATCCTAGTTATTTTGCGCTTCACCGTCTATAAACCGCTGCTTAAGATGCTCGGTGAACGGCGCCGAAAGATTGAACAGGGCCTTAAAGATTCAGAAGAGGCGGCTCAAAAATTAAGCGGAGTTGACGCGGCTTATAAGCAAAGAATAGCCCAGGCGGAAAAGGAATCTATAAATATTCTCTCGAAACTTGAGGGACAGGCGAAAGAAAAAGAAGCGGAAATTCTGCGGGTCGCCAAAGGCAAGGAAGCGGAAATTCTCTCTACCGCCGAGAAAATAGCCGAAGCTAAAAAGAAGGAATCAGAGACTCTGGTTTATAAGGAAGCGGTTTCCTTAGTAAAGTCGGCTGTTGCCAAGGCAGTAAACTTGAAGCCTTCTCTGGTTGAAGAGTCGTTAATTCAGGAGGCGGTTCAGGCGCTCAAGAAATCAAAGCAATGAAATACGGAGTTCACATATACGCCCGCGCCTTTGCCGATGTAATAGCAAAACAGCCGGAGCAATACAGCGAGTCGTTCCAAAGATTTGTTCTGATACTCAAGAAAAACGGCGACGCGGGAGCGGCGAAAAAAATTTTGAGCAAAGCCCGGGAGTTTTTAATCCGAAAATCAGGCGGCAGGCGTGTGGTTCTAGAGAGCGCCAGACCGCTTTCCGAGGGCGATTTAGCTAAATTACGCGAAGAGTTCAGCCCGCGTGATTTAATTGAAACATCAGTTAATCCGGAAATCTTAGGCGGCGTGAAAATCATGATTGACGACGAGCAAATTATCGATGCTACCTTAAGCAGAAAATTGAAAAAAATATTTACATGATACCAATATACGAATGTGTACAAATGATACTAATAGCATGCAAATGAATATTAGTATTTTATTCGTATCATTAGCATGAATTAGTATATTAGTATCGCGTTCTATGTCGTATGACATTATTGAAAAATTAAAAAAGCAGATTGAAGGATTTTCCGACGAGTCAAAGCTCGAGGCCTTTGGCCAGATTATTGAGGCGGCTGACGGCGTAGTTAAGATAAGCGGCCTTGCCCAAGTTATGAGTCAGGAAATGATAACTATTGAAGCCGACGGAGGCGATGTTAAAGCCGTAGCTTTTAACTTGGAGGAAAACACCGTGGGCGCGGTGGCCCTAGGTGACTTTTCGCATGTCAAGGTTGGCAATACTGTTAAGCCCAGCGGCAAGGTGCTATCGGTACCGGTTGGGAAAGAATTAGTCGGGCGAGTTATCAACCCTTTAGGCGAACCGATTGACGGCAAGGGCCCGATTTTCCATTCGGCCAGCAAAGCGGTTTATTATCCGGTTGAGCGCAAAGGCGCCTCGGTATTAATGAGAGAATCGGTAAACACGCCGCTCCACACCGGCATTAAAGCCATTGATTCCATGATTCCGATTGGGAGGGGACAGCGTGAACTTATTATCGGCGACCGGCAGACCGGCAAGACCACCATTGCCATTGATACGATTATTAATCAAAAAAATGATGTGCGTCACAAGACGCCAATCTGCATTTATGTAACCATAGGCCAAAAGCAGGCCAATATCGCAAGAATTATTAAAACTTTAACTGATGAGGGAGCCATGGATTATACGATTGTGGTGGCGGCGCCTGCGTCAGCGCCCGCGCCTTTCTGGTATTTAGCGCCTTACAGCGGCTGTGCCATAGGCGAATATTTTATGGATCAGGGCAAGGATGCTTTGATTATTTATGATGATTTATCAAAACAAGCATCTGCTTATAGGCAAATTTCGCTGTTACTAAGGCGCCCGCCGGGACGCGAGGCATTTCCGGGCGATATTTTTTATCTTCATTCGCGCCTCTTGGAACGCGCTGCCAAATTAAATAAAGAAAACGGCGGCGGCTCACTCACAGCGCTTCCCATCATTGAGACGCAATTAGGCGATGTTTCCGCTTATATTCCCACCAACGTAATTTCCATAACCGACGGCCAGATTTATCTGGAATCCGATCTTTTTTATCAAGGCGTGCGTCCGGCGGTTAACGCCGGCCTCTCGGTTTCGCGCGTGGGCTCTGCCGCCCAGACTAAAGCTATTAAAAAAGTTGCTGGGAAACTCCGGCTGGAACTCGCGCAATTTAGGGAACTCCAAGCCTTCGTGCAATTCGCTTCTGATTTGGATGAAGCCACCCGCAAGAAAATCAAGCGCGGCCAGCTGATTATTGAGATTTTAAAACAGCCGGATGGCGCGCCCATAACTTTTGAAGCACAAACCGTGATTTTCTACGCGGCTTTAAAAGGATTTTTGGACGAGATTCCAATTGAAAAATTGAAAAGGATAGAGGCGCAATTACTAGAGTATTTTGAGAAACTCCACGAGAGTGATGTCTTGAAACCAATCAGAGAATCCGGTGATTTAACTGAGGAGGTCGAAAAAAAGCTAAAAAAAGCGTTAGAGCAATTTTTGGTAACCAATAGATAAAAAAAGACCCGCCGGCGAGTGCCATACGGGTCGGGACGGAGAGGAGGGCAAGTAAAAGTATATGAGTTCAACACAAGAGATTAAAAGGCGTATCAAAGCCGTAACCAATACCGGCCAAATTACCAAAGCCATGGAAATGGTTTCGGCCACTAAAATGCGGCGCAGTCAGGAAATCGCCCTGCTTTCCCGTCCTTACGCCATTCAAGTTTTGCGTCTGCTTTCTGAACTTAGCCGGCGCACTCCCTATACTCCTCAAATTATGAGGCACAGGCCGGTTAATAAAACCGCGATTGTTTTAGTGACATCAGACAGAGGTTTGGCTGGCGCTTTTAACACCAATGTTTTCCGGGCATTTGATAAAAAAATAAGACAGGAAATTAATGACAAAAATAAATACGCCTTTATTGCCGTCGGCAAAAAAGCAGAAGAATATCTCTCGCGCGAGAGGTTGCCGCTAGCCAAGTCTTTTAAAAATTTCGGCGATTATATTGAAGTCGGGCAGATAAAGCCGCTGACCGAATTATTGATTCATGGATTTCTACGCGCCGATTGGGATCGGGTAATCGCGGTTTCCACGCATTTTCGTTCCACTTTGCGGCAGGATGTTTTAGTGCGCGAAGTTTTGCCGGTTGCATCAGAGAGAGTTTTAGAAACCATTCGCGAGATTGTGCCGGAGCGCGGGCGTTTCGCCGGCTTCGGACTTTTGGAAGGAGAAATTTTCGGCGCCGAGCATCATTTTGGAAATTATCAATACTTGATTGAACCCAATCCCAAGCGCGTTCTTGATGAACTCGCTCCGCAGTTGGTCACGATTGAGCTTTATGATTTAATACTTGAAGCTAATGCGGGAGAACATTCAGCGAGAATGGTCGCAATGAAAAACGCCTCGGAAAACGCTTTAGAGTTAAAAGATGAATTGAGTTTGGATTACAATAAGCTTCGCCAAGCCGGCATTACGCGTGAGATTACTGAAATTGTAGGCGGCGCGGAAGCATTACAAGCCACTAGCCACTAGCGACTAGGGTATAGGGTAAAAATTTATATGAGTAAAGGCAAAATTATACAAATTATCGGGCCGGTTGTGGATGTGGAATTTCCGGAAAACGAAAAGTTACCCCGCCTGCTTAATGCTCTCGAGATCCATAATCCGGAAAAAAGCCAAGTGATTATTGCCGAAGTGGCAAAACACCTGGAGCCGGGTAAGGTAAGAGCGGTAGCCATGTCTTCGACTGACGGACTTAAGAGGGGCGCGGAAGTAAAGGATACGGGCGCAGCGATTCGCGTACCAGTTGGCCCGGAAGTTTTGGGAAATATTTTTGACGTTTTGGGAAAGGCGTTAAATCAGCCCAATAAAGAGTTTAAAAAATTTTTACCGATTCACCGCGAAGCGCCGAAACTTACCGAGCAGTCGCCTAAGGTGGAAATTTTTGAGACTGGTATCAAAGTCATTGATTTGATTGCGCCTTTTGTGAAAGGCGGCAAAATCGGTCTTTTCGGCGGCGCCGGTGTCGGTAAAACAGTGTTGCTTATGGAGCTTATTAGAAATGTAGCTCACGAGTCTGGCGGCGTTTCGGTTTTCGCGGGCGTGGGCGAACGTTCGCGCGAAGGCAATGATCTATATCATGAAATGAAAGCGTCAGGGGTCATTGATAAAACCGCGCTGGTTTTCGGACAGATGAACGAAGTACCGGGCGCGCGCTTGCGCGTCGGCCTTTCGGCTCTCACCATGGCTGAATATTTCCGCGACGAGGAGGGCAAGGATGTTTTGCTTTTTATTGACAACATTTTCCGATTTTCTCAAGCCGGACTGGAGGTCTCGACTCTTTTGGGGCGTATGCCCTCGGCAGTCGGCTATCAGCCAACGCTCGCCACTGAAATGGGCGAACTTCAGGAGCGCATTACTTCGACGAACAAGGGTTCAATTACTTCAGTGCAGGCAATTTACGTGCCGGCTGATGATATTACTGATCCGGCGCCAGCCACCACCTTCAGTCATCTGGATTCCACGATCGTGCTTTCAAGGCCTTTGACCGAGATCGGCATTTATCCGGCAGTGGATCCATTGGCCTCCACTTCAACGGCGCTTACGCCCAAAATAGTAGGGCAAGAACACTACGAAGTTGCGCGGGAAGTTCAGAGAGTTCTCCAGAGATATAAAGAACTTCAGGACATTATCGCGATTTTAGGCATGGAAGAGCTTTCGGAGAACGACAAGTTGATTGTAAACCGCGCCCGGAAAATCCAAAGATTCTTGTCCCAACCCATGTTCGTAGCGGAAAACTTTACCGGCCGCTCGGGCGCCTATGTGCCGCGCGAAAAGACTATTCAGGGCTTTAAAGAGATACTCGATGGAAAACATGACGACAAACCAGAAGAGGCGTTCTATATGAAAGGGGATATATCAACGATATTATAAAGTCCAAAATTTTCAATTTTCAGTTTCCAATCCATGTTGCTCAGCATTTTTTCATTACGCAAACCGGTTTTAAGAAAAGAAATTATATCGGTAAATCTAAAGACCCGCGTAGGCGAGCTTACCATTTTAGACCATCATCGGCCCTTAGTTGTCCCCCTAGTAAAGGGGCAGATTAGAGTTGTGGATTTAAAAGGCGAAGAAACCGCGTTTCCTGCCGAAGGGGGTCTCGTCGAGGTGCGTCCTGATAATAAAGTAAGCATTCTCTTGAACTAGTTTATGGAATTATCCAGATACTCGGAATTTTGTTAGCATGGATAGATATTATGATTGCCATGTCCAAAGAATTTAAAAGAGCTGGAAAAGCTTTAACCGCCGCTACCGGAGGCAGCCTTATTACCTATGAAGATTTTGAAGAAGAAAAAATATTTAAAGAGCTTGAAAAGCGCACCGACTTCGATGCTTTGCGGTTGAAGCGGCTTTTGTCTTTTCCTAATTTAACGCGCAAGCCGAATTCACCGGTTAAATTCATAGTTCAAAAGGTGCTAGAGCTGCCGGATTTTCAAGGGTTTGACGTGGTTTCTACGCCAGAAACTATTACCGTGGGGAATAGTTTTGATGTTTTTAATTTTCCGGCTGATCACCCGGGACGCAAGCCGACTGATACTTTTTTTATTACTCCGAGCCGTGTGCTCCGCACTCACACGACTTCAATGTGGCTTTATTATTTAAGCGATCCAGAGATTCGGGAGACCTTGGAAACCCGCGGCTGGATTGGCGAACTTTGCTACGGCAAGGTTTATCGAAAGGACGAGATTGACGCCAAACATTTTCCGGTATTTCACCAGATTGACGGCTTATATATTGTTAAGCGAGCACAAAAAGAAATTACACTCAAGACATTACAAGATGTGCTCGCGAGCATTGTGCGCGCCATTTTCGGGCCTAAAGTGGAATTCAGATTTTTGGAAGATGATTTTCCCTTCACTAATCCCAGCACCCAAGTGGAGATTAAATGGGGAAGTGATTGGCTTGAGATTGTGGGAGCGGGCATTGTGCACACCAAAGTTCTTAAAAATTTTGATCTTGACCCTGCGGTTTATAACGGCTGGGCATTCGGATTTGGTATAGATCGTCTGGCTATGTTTAAGATGAACATTCCCGATATCAGGATTCTTTGGTCAGAAGACGCGCGCATTACTAAACAGTTCACTAGTATTGAGAGCCGATTTAAGGAAGTAAGTAAATATCCGGCAGTGGTGCGCGATATTTCTTTTGTGGTAGAAAAAGATACTTCGCTCAATCGTTTTTATGAAATCGTGCGCCACTGCGCCGGGGATTTAGTGGAAGAGGTAAAACTTACTGATCAATATGAAGATTTGGCAAAATTCGGCACCGATAAAAAAAGCTACACATTTAGAATAATTTATCGCTCGCATGAACGGACTCTTACCAATACCCAAATAAACGAGATTCACAAACAAATAGAGGAGATGGCGACAAGGGAGTTGAATGCCGTTATCCGTTAAAAGCTTGACACAAAATTTAAAACAAGAATATAATTTCCATAGCTATTTGATAGGGGATATACGGGATAAGAAGCCAACGGGTGAATGAAACCCAGTACACGGGTGCGAGCCAATGATCTCGTGAAACCCAGATGAGGTCTGCGAGCCATGATGAGGATGAAACCCATGGAGGTGTTGCGAGCCATCAGGACTGTGGAATCCAGAAGGCCGGTGCGAGCCAGAAGGGCAGTGGAACCCATCTTACAGCTGCGAGCCAGTATAGCGATGAAACCCAGTGCAGGACTGCGAGCCAAAGTCCTCCTGAAACCCATAACACAAGTGCGAGCCAAGGTCCCAATGAAACCCAAGGCGCCCCTGCGAGCCACGAGTTTGGTGAAACCCAACTTGATTCTGCGAGCCATAGGTACGATGAAACCCATGGCGGGATTGCGAGCCAGGAGAGTAGTGAAACCCAAGAATACTTTGCGAGCCATGGAGCTTGTGAAATCCATACAAGGAGTGCGAGCCCTTCGACTCACTGCGTTCGCTCAGGGCAAGCCAACGCCTCCGTGAAACCCGCGGGTCAACTGCGAGCCAGTTTCCTACTGCAAACCACAGGGCGGTGCGTCAGTCCGGTACTACAACTTTATTGTAGCAACCGAGCGAGCCAAGACAATAGTGAAACCCATTGAAGCGCTGCGAGCCATTCTCCCCCTGAAACCTAAGCTGCAAGTGCGAGCCATGGCCGTTCTGAAACCCAATGGTGACGTGCGAGCCATCGTTCCACTGAAATCCAGAGTCGAGTGCGAGCCAATGCCGAGGTGAAGCCCAAACGAGCTCTGCGAGCCATGATCGCTATGAAACCCAGACCGCCAGTGCGAGCCATCGCAGGTGTGCAACCCAGGAAAGCGTTGCGAGCCAACGGGCAGCTGAAAACCATACGAATTGTGCGAGCCAAGCGTGATATGAAACCCACGGTCCCATTGCGAGCCATAGGCGCGCTGAAACCCATTCTGGCGCTGCGAGCCATGGCCCTCGTGAAATCCACAAGCGTAGTGCGAGCCAGTTCGCTTGAAACCCAAGGAAACGAAGCGACGCAAGCCAATGCAGTTCTGAAATCCATGCGACTGGTGCGAGCCACAGAGAACGTGAAATCCACACCGCCACTGCGAGCCATGCTACATGTGTAGCCCAACGCAGAACTGCGAGCCAACATCTGTATGAAAACCAGAGGAACTTTGCGAGCCAATTTCCTACTGCAAAAACCATAAGGTGGTGCGTCAGCCCGGTGCCAAAACTTTGTTTTGGTATCCGGGCGAGCCAGTTCGCTTGTGAAACCCAACGAAGGCATGCGAGCCAATGAGACGGTGAAACCCACGGTGTCGCTGCGAGCCAAAGCCGTTGTGAAATCCAGCGATCATCATGCGAGCCATTCGGCGAGTGAAACCCATGGTGGGTGTGCGAGCCACATTGGTTTTGAAACCCAGAAGGAGCATGCGTTTTTAGAGCCCCGATTCGTGTTCGGGGCTTTTTCTTTTAGGGCGCTTGACCCCGCACCTTTGGAAGATAGAGCAACACTTATTGTGTTGCGGGATCTATTATTTTGGTCTTGATTGTGAGTAGTTAATTTCTATTTGAAAGATATGGACGCTCGAAGACTAATAATCTTCCAAAGGTGCGGGGTTGACAAAATAAACCTTATTTAGTAGTATACCAATACGTTCGTTGACAACCCAAAAGAAAGGAGAAACCAGAAAATAACGTTTAGAAGACATTCTGTTTCCTAACCCAAGGCACATGGCAGCCCGTAAAATGCGTGAATTCGCATCGCGGGTCAAGACCAGTAAAATGCGGCACGTACCGCATCACGGGTCAAGCACCAAAGGAGGTGCCAAATGCCCGAAGAGAACGAGATCGAAGGCACGGAGTTCGAACCGGAGCGCCCCCACAAGATGCCGCTAAATTGAACACAGGATATTTCTGTATCTTTTTGCGGCACAAATAGTCCAACGGTTCATTGAGAACTGCTTGGACTATTTGTTTATCTTGAATAAGAAGTTCCTTGAAGAAAGTGCGAACCATAAGTGCCTTGAGTTCTGGCTCTACTTTCTCGTAGGCATAGAAACAATTTTCGGCAAGTGCTAATGCAATCTCAACCGTCCTTACCGCAGCCACAATCTGGCTCTCGGATTTAGCCAATTGCTCATTGAGCCGTTGTTCCTCAACATCAAGTTCTATCTTGATATTGTGATACAGTTCCAAGTCAGAAACGCTATTTCGGTCTTTATCAATAAGTTGCAGGATAAGATTTTTCTTTTGCCTTTTTACATCCTCAATTTTGTTCAAAATATCTTTCCGTGCCTGCTCATAGAGTCGCTGCTCATCTGCAAAAAGCATCTTTGTTTTGTTGCGAAGTTTCTCCACATACTCATCTGGAAGTTCAACCATTTTTATCAGTTGCTTCAACTGTTTAAGAATAATGTCCTCGTGTATGTATTCTTGGTTGCACTGGACACGCTCGCCGTGCTTTGACTTGAGGCATCGGAGATAACGAATAAGAGTGCCGCTACTCGTGGTGTGTTCCTCAACTGTCATTCTACTGCCACATTCATTACACCAAGAAACTGGCTTTGGAATTGAGAACAGCCGACGGCTTCTACTGCCGCCACCGAGCCGTGCATCAAGTATTGCCTGCACCTTTTCAAACAAGTGTTTATCCAAGAATAACTCGTGTTTACCGTTTGGATTTACAATACCACCCCATTCAATTACACCAATATAGATTTTGTCCCGTAGCATCCGTTCCACGAAACTGGCGTGGATTTTTCCGCTACTCTTTTTATGCTTCCTTACGGGCATACCCTCTCCTTGTAACTGCTTGGCAAGAGTCTTGGTGGAATAATTACCTGTGGCAAACAACTCAAACGAACGGATAACCCATTTTACTTCCTCCCAATTTATTTCAATCCACGCTCTTACTTTACCCGTGGAAGGTTTTTCCTGCACATTTTTGTAGCCATACGATGCTCGTGTCGCCCACCAACCCTCTTTTACTTTTTGTTCCATCCCAGACCTCACTTTTTCTCCTCCCTGAAGTGAGAAAAACTCTGCAACAGTTGAAAGCACACCTTCTAACATTTGTCCTGATGGTGAGTTATCAATTCCCTCTGTGGCAGAGCATATCTGGATACCTCGTTTTGTGAGGTCTTGTTTTATCAATGCAAAATCAATACGGTTACGAGCCAAGCGGCTCACATCATAAAAAATTACTGCTTTTACAGTTTTATCATTGCGACACCGTTCCCATAAGATTTGGAATTGTGGACGATTTGATGTTCTCGCACTTTCGCCTTCATCAATGTAAATATCTGTTTCTCCATCAATCTCGTAGCCGTGGTCTTTCGCATACTGAAGGCAACGCTCTTTTTGAACGGGGATGGAAAGTCCTTTTTGCGCCTGTTTATCGGTTGAAACCCGAAGATAAATAAGTGCTTTTAATAGCATAGCCATAAACGATTTTTATCTTTCGTAAAGTTTTATGTACTTCTTTATCGCAGAAAACGACCCTTGTTCAGGTGTATAAATAGTTACTTCGAGAATTCCATAGTCATAATCTTTTGACGGGTCGGCAGTTATTTCCTCTTTTGGTATGCGAACAGTCGGCGTAATGGCAGTGTATACGACCTCGGTTTCCGCATAGTGTTTTGAGAAAACTAATCTTCCCTTATCTTCTGTTCCGGGCGCAAACGTGTAGAGCTTTACGTCAGCAGAGATTTGAACCGGACTCGATAGAGTGCTCGGAATATCTGAATAAACAGATTCGGCATATTCGCGAAGCGCATCTAAATCAGGAGCAATAATTTCCCCGAGATTGTTTTGATACACTATTTGAACTTCTAGTCCATCGTTTTCAGCATCCGCATCCCAATTTTGCCAATACCCAATAATACGAATAGTCGTTAACCCTGGAATTTCCATTGGAGGAGAGGGTGTAGGAACACGAGGCGATGGACTATTTAGGGGTGCTGGGTATTGATAAGCAGGGGTGTTAGAAATTTTACTTGGGGGCTGTTGCGGAGAGGATGAATTTTGAATCACATCGGATACCATTTCTTCATTTCTTATAGCACTCTCCTCTGCTTCGGGTAATTTTAAATTAACGATTTGTTCTTGTTGGGCTGTCTCATCAACTCGAAATGGTTTAGTGTGTCTAAGCACTCTGATTAAAGATGCGGTAGTAATGATTACGATAGCCCCAACGATAAGTAGTATGATTTTATTGCGGAGTTGAGAATCCATATTATTTCTTGAGAATTTTTACTAAGCCAGCGACTAAAAAGATAATGCTTGATATTAGAAGCAGTATGTCTAGCGGCAAAGGAGAAAATGGGAATAGAGCAAATGATATGACGGCTAATACAATTAAGAGAATGCCTACGCCATAACTTGGAAATCTGTGCCCACACTTCGGACACATTTTGGCGTCTTTCGCTACTTGTTTGTTGCATATGGGGCAAGTTTTCATATTTATATGCGAGTTATTAAAAAATAAAGCGACACCCGGCTGGGACCCAATACGTCTTGCGACGACTGGCAGCACGGATGCCGCTTTCTCGTCGCAAAACAATGCGTATTAGGTCCAGTTTCATTATATCACCTTGACACAATAGGACAAGTGCCTGTCTTGGTTGATATTTCATTACGGACGTGTTGCTATATTCCCTTGTTACCGCTCCACTCCCAAAAGTTTTCTCTTAAGGTGCAACAGCTCTGTCTCGCAAGCAATTAATTCTCGCAGTTCGCTTGGTTTTATATTCACTTTCTGATTACCGTTTTTGTCCACCACAACTGCATCGCGGTAAATAGCCGCAATAAAGTTCTCCAAAAATCCAATTCGTTTTATTAAATCTTCGGATGAGTAAATGATATTATCTTTCTTCGGCATTTTTTTGTGCCCCTTTTTGATTTAATGCCTCCTCGACCACTTCAAGCATTCGTGCGAATAATGCAGAGGCGTTTCGTATATTTTCCCGTTTGGATATTTTAATAATCTGCTCTTTGAATTTTTCAAAATCCTCCTTGTCGGCAAGATACACCCTTGCGCTTGGCTCAAGTCGGTTCATCACCTCTTCCAATTTTTCCATCTGCTTCGGCAGAAATAAAATGTTCAAAATTTCATAGTCAAAATCAAACATCAGCTCGTCCACAGAAACAGTCGGGAAGTCAATTGATATTTCTCCATCAAGAATTCCGCTTTCCAGTTTTGCGTTAATGTCTTGTATCTCGGCGTATAAATCTTTTAGCATAATCGGGTCGTCATATCCGACCAGCGCATTATGAGCCAACTGCTTGGCAATAATTTGGTCGCGCGTTAGTTCTTCTTCCAATACCATAACAAAAATCTCCGTAAGCCCGGCTACCCTTGCCGCCCGTATGCGGTGATGCCCCGAAATAATTAAAAACTCCTCGTTGCCTGCCTGATTAACTTTTTTTATGCAGAGAGGAAGTGACTCAAGCCGTCTATCTTTTTTGATATTTTCCGCAAGGCGGTCAAACTTTTCTGGCGACATTACTCGTGCATTTTTATCTTGCTCCCGACACGCGTCCAGATGAACTTTCCAAATGCTGATATCATTCCCCAAGTCCAGTCTTTTTTCAATTTTGTAGATATTTTCGTGCGACATATTATTCCTCCGCGCTAATTAAATAACCCTGCTCTTTTTGCTCATCCACAAACCATTTAAGCGTCTCCTTGAATGTATGGTTATGAAAATCTGCGTCGGCGACAATGTGATACATTCCTGCGTTAGGGCTTCCCGCAGGTATAAGTTCGCGGCTCTCTCGGTTCAAAATTCCTCGGTGCGTTTTTATGGTGCGGTATTTAGATAGGCACGTCGTTCTTAATCCTTTTAAATTGTAAATACGGTTCACCCCGCTCGTCGTCTTTTTTATCACCTCGCCGAAATCTTTACTCGTAATCATCATCATCAACAGGCGGTTTGAGTGGGGGTTGTTTTTTAACGGAACGCTGAACCCGAAATTTTCAAATATCCGCGTGGACTGCATACTGAAAAGTTTGGTGGTATGAAATCCACATACCGAATAAATTTTTCCGTCAATGAGCATAAGATAATAATGCTCTGCTTTCGTATTGCCAAGTTTATGGGCAAACAAATCTCGATAATACATCGCTACCTCCTCTGGC
>Ga0213870_1000690_pt1 | contig 15728 bp, 15 predicted proteins | sample WICALVC2017_Meta_FD_160119 | JGI IMG/M metagenome (GOLD analysis project Ga0213870, IMG submission 160119) | Freshwater microbial communities from subterranean cave lake in Wind Cave National Park, South Dakota, United States - WICALVC2017 | ecosystem: Environmental > Aquatic > Deep subsurface >... | reverse complement strand
CTGTTATTGTGTTTATGTTTTATGTTAACTGTTTTCTCAAAATACTCAGCCGTTTCTTTTTCACTAACTAATAAAGCCGCATCATACTCCGATAATCCATACTCCGATATAAACCGTTGTAACTTTTCATCCGGCAATTCTGGTATTTGATTTTTGATATTTGATATTTGATATCCCGTCCAACGGACGGGTGGTATATCCGGTTCTGGAAAGTAACGGTAATCCTGTGCTTCTTCTTTACTTCGTTGTGAAACTGTAGTTCTCGTTTTCTCATCCCATCCACGTGTCTCTTGCGTTGGAATTTCTCCCCGATCCAATATTTTTTTATGCCGATAAATTTCATAGTCTATCGCCCGCTTGATAAACGCAAACGAGTTTATATTCTTCACCTCTACTTTATAGGTTGGTAACGGATCCTCCACCTCGGGAGAGTCCATTCGGCCACTCCCGAGGTGTCTTACGGCTGTCTTTTTCTCTTTTCGGATTTCGGATTTCGGATTTCGGATTTCTCGAACCGAAATATTCGGTTCGAGTCTCATACTCCCCTTCTCCATATCCGCGTCAGAAATACCAAGATAGCGTATGATTTGATGAAGTTTTTTTAGAAATGTCCGAGCTTCCTCACTATTTCTTATATCTGGTTCGGTGACAATCTCCACAAGTGGAACCCCGCTTCTGTTGAAATCAATGAGCGTGCATTTCTTCCCATCTACCGTTTCGTGAAGCAACTTCCCCGTATCCTCCTCCAAATGCACGCGTCTTATCCTAATTGGATTTTTCATTGTTTCATTGTTCAATTGTTTCATTGTTCTATTTATTGGGTCATTGGATGATTGGGTTATTGGGTTATTTATTTCCAGAGATCCATTCACCGCAAACGGTTGATCGTATTGTGAGATTTGATAGCCTTTAGGTAGATCGGGATAGAAATAGTTTTTCCTATCGAATTTTGAAAATAGTGGAATTTCACATCCCAGCGCCAATCCCAACATCACCGTCCACTCCACAGCCATTCGATTTGGTACCGGCAATGCTCCGGGCAATCCCAGACACACAGGGCAACAGTCAGTATTTGGCTCTCTCCCAAACCAATCCGCCGGACACCCGCAAAACATCTTTGATTTGGTCTTCAACTCTACGTGTATCTCAAGTCCTATAATCGGTTCATATTTTGTCTCATTCATAGTCTTTCGTGCCTAAATAGTTTAATAGTTTAAACTATTAAACTTAGCCTCTAGGATCTATCATTTACTAATCCAAGGGTTCCACGACGTCGCTTGCTCAAAAGCATACCCAATTCGAATTACCTTCTCCTCTTGCCATTGGGCAGCCATAATATTTAACCCAATGTACAGTTTAGTTTCAGGATCCTGATAACATGGGACCGACATTCCAGGTAATCCGGTGATAGAGCTTGCCTCATTGAGCATATCCTCCAGCTCGCCAAACATTGGATTATCGGCCGTTGCGCCTATTTTCATCGCAAAACCTGGTGATGGAGATGAAATGAGTGCGTCGTATCGCGAAAAGAGATCATGCATATTCTTTAGATACAGTGTTCGTATCTTTTGTGCGTGCAAGTAATATTTATCTGAATACCCTTTCGTAAGGGTAAATGTTCCAAGCATGATCCTTCGTTTGGCCTCATCACCAAAAAAAGATCGAGGATTGCCATAGCGAATTCCATCGTAACGGGCAAGATTTGAGGAAACCTCCGCACGTTGAATGACTGTATAAAGACCAACTGAGTAGTCAGGATTTAGTATTTTGCCTTTTTCAAGTTGCGCCGACATTGGTACCATCTCAACATATGCTCCTAACTCTTCTAATTTTTTACCTGCATTTTGGATTGATTCTGATAATAGAGTGCCCTTTAGTTTAGGATGATCCATATATACTATTCCAATCCGTAAGTTTTTGACTCCGCGATTCAAAGAAGATGTCAAGTTGGGTATATCCTTTGCTGCAGTTGTCCCATCATATTTGTCTTTCCCTGCAATCACGGAAAAAAGCATTGCAGCGTCTTCTACGGTTTTGGTTATAGGACCGGGACAATCAAGCGATGATCCCATAGCAACCACCCCGTAGCGACTCACACGTCCGTAAGTGGGTTTTAATCCCACGCAACCACACCAAGCCGCGGGTTGGCGTATCGACCCCGCTGTCTCTGACCCAATTGCAGCAATACACATATCGGAAGCTACCGCTGCCGCACTCCCTCCTGACGATCCACCGGGGAGATATTCTGGATTGCGCGGATTTTTGGTTGGTCCAAAATCGGAGGTTTCGGTACTTGAACCATGAGCCCAGGCATCCATGTTGGTTTTTCCAATCACAATTCCTCCTGCATTGCAAAGACGTGTAGTTACCGTTGATTCATATGGAGGAACAAATCCTTCCAATACTTTTGAGGAAGCAGTTGTCACAAAATCGGTTGTGAGAAAATTATCCTTTACGGCAAGCGGTACACCAGCAAGAGAAGAGTTTAATTGTGCGTGACCTTTTTCACTTAGACCTTCCTTAAAAGATAAATATATATTAAGCGCCGAATTTTTATCCTTATATACGTTTTCTATAGCTTTATAAAGCTCACTGTGTGAAATTTCACCAGCTTTCAGTTTTGTGATTGCATCTTTGAGTGTCAATGAATTGAGAGTCATATAAGTCATTTATCCAGTACTTGTTCCACCGCAAAAAATCCTTTGTATATATGTTTAGAATTGGATAAAACCTTTTTTTGGGGCAAGACATTTTTTGTATCCACCTCGTCCTCACGATATACATTGACAAGTCCTGTGACATGATCTGTGGGTAATACTCCTTTTGTCTCAATTTTACTGAGCGTCTCCACAACGCTCAATGTCGTATTAAAACCGGCTGCCAACTTCTTCTTTTCTTTATCAGTAACGGGAATTTTCGCAAGATGGGAAATGTGATCTACATCAGATGCCGTAAATGAAGTTGAGGCTTTTTTCATAGGTTTTGCTGCGATTATATAGAGAGCTACCATACAACACAAGGGTCAGGCAAGTAACCTGACCCTTGTATTGAAATACCGGATAATAATTTTACATACTTGAATAGAGATAGAACTCGTAGGGAGTGGGCCTGAGCGCAACTTCTTTACGCATCATAGTACATCTCAAAATCCACTGGTGCGGGGTATAGATTTACTTTGGCTATCTCTTTTCTTTTTTCCTCGATCCAAAGATCAATAATTTTTTCCGTGAATACCCCGCTTCTGGTGAGATATGTTCTGTCTTTATCTAAAGCTTCTAAAACTTCTCCCAGAGACCCAGGTGTAAACTTTAATTTTTTCTGATCTTCCGGGCTCAGTTCATAGCCACTTTTTTCCAATGGACCATACCCCAACTTTACGGGATCTAATTTTCTTTTCACACCATCAAGTCCGGCCAAAACCATCGCGCTAAACCATAGATAAGGATTGCCCGATGGATCGGGTGCTCGGAACTCGATCCTTCTGGAGGCTGCGGTATCTGGATAGGCGGGAATCCGTATGGTTGTGCTTCTGTTTATTGCGCCATATGCTACAGTGGTAGGAGCTTCATAACCAGGTACCAATCTTCTATATGAATTTACCGTAGGCGCCGCAAATGCCAAAATAGAGTCAATATGTATCAATACTCCTGCAAGGTAAGAAAGTGCAAACTCACTTAATCCAGCGTACCTGCTTTTGTTACCTGCAGCAAATAAAGGCTTTCCTTTCGCCCACAAACTATGGTGTGTATGCATACCACTCCCGTTGTGGGTAAAAAGCGGCTTGGGCATAAAGGTAGCTGATTTTTCATGCTTTACTGCAATGTTTCTGACGATATATTTGAAAAGATTAAATTTATCAGCCATTCTCAGAAGAGAATCGTACTTTATATCAATCTCGGCAGATCCCGCAGTCGCCCTTTCATGCGTATCTCTTTCCACAGTAATGCCTGATGCTTCAAGAGTTTGAACGATATGTAATCGTAAATCTATAGCGTGATCAAAAGGTGGCACGACAAAGTACCCTTCTTGCTTGCGCACTGATCGTCCTAAGTTGACCTCTCCCTCATCTGAATTCCAGTTTGCCTCAGCTACATCGATATGCCAGCGGCCAAAGTTGTCTCCTGTTTTGTACCTGACATCATCAAAGAGGAAAAATTCAATCTCAGGTCCAAAATTTGCCACATCAATCCCTTCTTTTTTCAAATACTGTTCCATTTTTTTGGCAATATGCCGTGGATCTCTCCAGTATGATTCAAGAGTATATGGCTCAACTACGTCGCAAATCACACTAAGAGTTGGTGCTTGCACAATAACTGGATCAACTATAGCAGTATAAATATCCGGCATTAGCAACATGTCGCTTTTTTCAATACTTTGGAAACCAGCTATTGAGGATCCGTCAAATGCGATCCCTTGCTTGAAGATGTCTTCATTGAAACGAACGACAGGAATTGTGAAGTGAATCCATCGAGCAAACAGATCATTAAACTTGAGACTGACGAATTGAATTTTCTCTTTTTTTATAATCTGATTAACTTCTCGAAATTTTTTTGCATCAAACATATTTTTATCGCTTAATAAAAAAATCTCCCGGCTCAATCAGAGAGAACAGGAGACAACGTTGTCCCTTTTATTCTATTCTACCGCTTCATTGCGAAAGAATACCAGTATCCTACAAAAGAAAATTTACCCTGTCAATAGTCATTTCAAAAACTTTTCGGCCAAAACGACTGCTTCAGCAACTTCCTTCAGAGACTTTCTCATATTCATGCTTTCTTTCTGAAGTAGTTTATACGCCTCATCTTCTGATAATTTTTTGTTGTGCATGAGAATTCCTTTTGCCTTTTCCACAATCTTTCTCATCTCCAATGCTTCTTTTAAAATTACCGCTTCCTCTACCAAAAGTGCATTTTCTACCGCCCCACCGACAAGCTTGCCTATTGCCGAAAGTAGGTTTACTTCAGACGTAGAATGCTCGTGAGGTGATTTGTGTTGTACATTGATTACTCCCACTACACCTCGTCTGTTGGTGATGGGGACAGAAAGAAATGCTGCAAATCTATCCTCTGGCAGGCTTCTAAAAAACTTAAATCGTGGATCTTTGTTTGCACCTCGGTCGATAGCCACAGGTTTTATTTCTTTTGCTACCCATCCCGTGATACCTTCCCCAAGCTTCATGGTGATTTTTTGCAATAAATCCTTGTGAGGATTTTTTGAAGACCTTAGAACTAACTCGTTAGTTCTCGGTTCCAATACATAGATAAGACATGAATCTGCTTTTGTAACCTTGGTTGCAATCGTTACTATTTCTCGCAATAACTGTCCGATTTCTAAACTGTGTACTTTTTGTGCAACTTCGTAAAGAAACGATAGCTCTTGTTTGAGATCAGATGTCGTTGATTTTTTATTCATGTTACTCCCAGTCGAGAAAGCATCACTTGATGCGCCTGCCATTCCAAGCTGTCATCAAGAGGCGTTAATTGTACCTTGTTGCCATATTTCTCTGCAAGTGCACGGGATATTAACCAGTCTGCTATATGGGGATTTTTTGTTAGTATTGGTCCGTGGAAATAGCTTCCAATTGCGTTTTTATACACTGCCCCTTCATATCCGTCTTCTCCATTGTTACCAAATCCCTTTAATACTTTCGCGAAAGGTTTCAGATTTTTACCCAGATATGTCCTTCCTCCATGATTCTCAAATCCGACAATTGTTGTTCGTAATTCCGAATTCCGAATTCCGAATTCCGAATTCAGTTCGGCAACAATATTCCCTATCAACCGTTTCGCCTGGTCTCCTGGGTGTTGAGTATAGAGATCAAAAATGCCTGGGCCGGGTATTGGATCTCCCTGATATGGTTTATAATAGTGCCCGATCGCCTGATACGCAGCACACACAAAGAGTCCCGGTATTGCTTTTTCAACCAACTCTTTGACCACGGGACCTTTTCGTTTGAGAAAATCTTCACCTGCCAATTTTTGCTGACGATCCTGTGCCCCTCCCATGAAGATTAAATCAGAGTTATAAAGCTCTGAGTTCTGAGTTTCTAAAGTAATACTAGTAACTTTTACTTCAATTCCTCGCCATTGGCAGCGCTTAGTCAGGACAATAATATTCCCACGATCGCCATAAGTAGACATAAGGTCGGGATAAAGCCAACCGATAGTAATAGATTTTCTATTTATTTCTCTCATTTTTAATCACAAAAATATAAAATGATTTGAATCATTTTATATACCTATAATATTTTACTTCCAGTTAATATTTTCCGCACTTCCAACATCGCTGAATAGGTAGGCAATATATACAAAGTCTCCTTCACGTCAATACCTTCCAGGCAAAATTTGAGGGCAGTTTCCAATCGTTCATAGACAAGAATCGGTGTCACCGGTTCACTCACAGCTCCCTTTGGTAGTTTGTGAACAGGACGGGCGTATTTAAGTCTTAAAGCTAAATCGTATGCGCGATCACCACTTACTACAGGCGTCACCCATGCTGGCAACTGCTCAAAGTCTACATCCCAAATCCAGGAAACATCACGACCATCGGGAATCCGATCGTTTAATACAAAAAGTAAATGTCTAGCACCCAATGATATTACGGTCCGCAATGACTCATTGAATCCGGTGGGGTTTTTGGAAAGCACAAGCTTAACCCGTTTACCTAAGATCGTTAACTCCTCTTGTCTACCAAAAGCCGCAGTTACATGAGCGAGTGTCTGATCAATAATTTGCTTGTTGATACCAAGTACGAGGCTTGCTCCAATAGCCGCATACACGTTGTAACGATTATAGAGTCCCGGTAACTTCACATTTCCATCGTAGATCGTTGGGCATGGCCTTTTTAGTTTACATTTTTTGCAGTTCCAATGACCAAGGTGAGAAAAAAATGTTCCGGCAAAGGTAAGTCGTGATCCGCAGTTTGGACAAAATACAGAATCTACCGCATGCTGAATTTTAGATTGTAATAATTTCTTATCCTCAATACCAAAATATATTTTTTTACAATATAATTTCTCGCCAATTCCCACAATCCCAGGATCATCAGCATTGAGAACGACTGTTGTATCTTTGGGAAGCGGTAACAAGGCTTTCTCCCATTTTTCAGCAATCACATCTACCTCACCATATCGGTCCAACTGATCACGGAAAAGATTCAACAATACTACAATAATTTTGAATTTTGTCCCGATTTGATCGGGATGAATTTTGAATTCAGACAAAATTCTTGGCAAAGAATTTTCGTCTGTTTCAAACACTCCCCAATCAGCCTGTAAATTGCCCAACCAGTTCGCATTTCGCAACAACGTTGAGGTGATACCATTTACTAAATTTGCTCCCGTTGCATTGTGAATTACTCGCCGACCTTTCTCTTCCAATATCTTGGCGATGATTGAAGATGTAGTAGTTTTACCATTTGTACCGGCTACAATGATAATCCCTTCTGTCAGCTGTGATGAAAGTGTTGTTAGAATTTGAGGAGAGATGGAAAGCGCTACTTCACCCGGCCAAGTCCCGCCTGCGCCCAAACCCAATACCCCACTCACAAATCGGGTGAGCTTTCCGGCAATTAGAGCAATATATGAACGCACAATGTGGAAATTATACTACGAGGAGACTAGTTAAGCCCTAGATAATAAAGACGGGTGACGCAAACGTAATTCAAAGTTTAAAGTTCAAAAATCAAAATAACAGTTAATAATGTAAAATTTTAAATATTAAATTGTAATTTTGCACTTTGCATTTTGAATTTTTAATTCAGGTATGGCAGGACCCGTAATTAGAATGACATGAAATCTACATTGCTCTTAATATCTTCACGCGCTCCTCAATCGATGGATGCGTATTGAAAAGATTGGCAAACCAGGCAGTGTACTGTTTCCCCTTAAACGGATTGGCAAAATAAAGATGCGCTGTAGCATTTGTGGCCACCTCAAGTACTTCTTTATCCTTCCCGATTTTTAGGAGTGCATCAGCCAGTGCATCAGGATTTCGCGTAAGTAAAGCACTCGATGCATCAGCCAGAAACTCTCGTCTTCGAGATACAGCCAACTGTATAAGTGTTGCAATCAGGGGGGTCAATATTGCAAGCGCAAGACCAATTACCAGATAGAGTGCACTCGCTCCTCGATCTTCATCTCGGCTTCGTCTTCCTCCTCCCCACCAAAGCGCCCGCAAAAACCAGTCGGCCAAAAATACTACCATTCCTGCCAGTACTGCAACCAACACCATGAGTCTTATATCCAAATTTTTGACATGAGACATCTCATGAGCGATGACTCCCTCAAGCTCTCGCCTGGTAAGTCTTGTCAGAAGACCACGAGTTGCACAAATCACCGAGTGTTTTGGATCCCGTCCTGTGGCAAATGCATTCACCGCTGTATCTTCGATGACATACAGTTTCGGAGTAGGAATTCCGGCGGCAATCGCCATGTTTTCCGACACTGTATAGAAATCAAAGTCTTTTTGACGTGATGCAAGATGGGCATGGGATAGAGACAGTACAATTTTATCTCCCCAAAAATAACTTCCCAAAGCAGTCATGCTTGCAACAATAAGCGCGATAAGACCAATCGATGGGGAAAATCCGAGAGCCTTTGCAAAAATAAAAGTCACCATCGTCACAAACAAGACAAAAAATCCCACAACCAGGATAGATTTTGTCTGATTTGCTTCAATCTGGCTGTGGATGGAAAGTGTCATGTTACTCAAAAGCTACCTTGACGGGTTTCCTTTCAGATTCAGAAGCTTTGAAAAATTCAGCCTCTGAAAACCCAAACTTTTGAGCAATAAGGCTTGATGGAAATGTCTCAAGCTTAGTATTGTAATCTGAAACGACTGTATTGTAGAACTGATTTGCGTACGATACTTTATCCTCCGTATCGGACAATTCTTCTTGTAGTTGTTTGAAGTTTTCACTGGCTCTCAAATTCGGGTAGTTCTCAGCCACTGCAAAAAGAGTTTTTAAGGCATCCACTAGTTGATTATTTGCCTCACTTTTGTGTGCGGGAGTTTTCGCGTGAAGAAGGACGCTTCTTGCTTTGGTCACATTCTCAAACACTCGGCGTTCATGTTTTACATATCCTTTCACCGTCTCTACCAAATTAGGAATCAGGTCTGCTCGCCGTTTCAACTGCACATCAATCTGACTCCATGCTTCCTTTATACGCACTCTTGAAGCAACCAACTCGTTGTACACGTACCAAATATACAATGCGACCAGGGCAACGATTGCAATGATAAAGAGTATGTTCATAATTAGCTTCCTTTCTTAAACAATTAGCTATTGTTTAACCATTTCTTCACTTCATTATACTCCATTGTGTTTATAACGTCACCTTTTGTAAGCCATCCTCGCCGTGCTACCGCTACACCGTAGCGCATCAACGCAAGTTGCTCTGCTGCATGACTGTCGGTGTCTATGGCCATTTTGACACCAGCTTTTATAGCCTCTTGCGCCATCTTGTCGGAAAGATCCAATCGTTCAGGATATGCATTTATTTCCAATGCTTTATTGTTTTTTTTGCAAAAGGCAAATATCTTATTCCAATCTAATTCATATCCCTCACGTTTCCCTAGTATTCTTCCCGTCGGGTGGGCCAGTATTTTTGCTTTTGGATGTGAAAACCCTTTTAATACTCTCTCCGTCATTTTTTCTTTGGACATACTAAATACACTATGGATAGAGACAATCATCCCATCAAGATAGTTAGTTCCTTCATCAGGAATTGAAAGAATGCCGTCAGGAAGGATATCTGCTTCAATCATGACGAATAATTTTACTCGAACACTTTTTGTTGACGCTATAATTTGTTCAAATTTAGATCTTCGTCTCTTCAGAATGTCAATAATCTGTTTTTTAGAATGGTTGCCTACACTGGGATTATGGTCACTTATACCGATGTACTCATATCCTTGTCGTTGCGCTTCCTTTAGAATTTCCATCACCGATGATGATCCTAAGTCATGCGACGGTTGGATCGGATAATTTGAATGGATATGAAAATCTCCTCGTATGTCTTGTTGTTCAATTAACTGTGGAAGTTTCCCTGTTAACCCCACTTCAATCTCACCCCGATCTTCCCGTAATTCCGGTGGCACCCATGGTAGTCCCAAAGCGTGGTAAAATGCTTCTTCGGTCGAAAATTCATAAATTTTAAGTTTTGAGTTGTAATTTTGAGTTTTGTCCCGATCTGATCGGGATGAGTTTTGAGTTTTGCCGACTGGCTTTATCCCATACTCATTCAATGAGTATCCCTTCTTGAGTGCAAGCTCGCGAAGTTTAATATTATGATTTTTACTGCCAGTGAAATATTGAAGCATTGCGCCATATTGTCGGGGCACTATAACCCGCATATCAACTTGCCTGCCATTTGAGAGAAGAATCGATGCTCCACCTTCACCAGTCTCAACGACGTTCACGCTTTTTGGATATTTGGTAAACCATTCGGTTACGTCCTTAGGGTGATTAGTTGATACTGCTACATCGACATCTCCAATTGTTGCTACCATCCGTCTTAAACTACCAAGAGGTAGTGCGTGGATTGTGTGAGGGCATTTTTTAAGATAAGTAATTATTTCCTCAGCCATCGTGTATGCATAGGGAAGCGGCATTCTGTTTTCTTTAATCTGGCCTTTCTTAAACCGCCCTAAAGCCTCGATGATCACTTGCTGGGATTTCTCTCCATATCCTTCCATAGATGCGATCTTGCCAGCTTTGGCAACGGCAAGAAGCTTTGCTACAACTGTTTTGGGATCGTTTAGATGAAACTCCGAAACCAACTTGAAGGCTCGTTTGATACCAAGACCGGGAACTTCAAGAAGTGGAAATACGCTGGCAGGTATATCTTTGAGTACTTGCTCGAAATGTTTTACTTTGCCCGTGCGCAAAAGTTCATCGATGTGAGATGCAAGAGAAGGTCCAACCCCGGGTATAGTAGTCAGCTTGCCATCTTTCCACAGATCCGAAACTTCTTGTGTCAGTCCACGAATAGATTCGGCTGCCTTCTCATAAGCCATCATGCGGAATCGATCTTCACCTTTGAGTTGGTAGACTGCTGCGATATTGGAGAGAAGCTTTGCAATTTCCTGATTAGTCATGCTATAGATTAGACTATCACATACGTTTATAATGGTAAATTAGGAAACTTGTAGTGTTTGTAGAGTCATTTTAACCAAAGCGTTTCAAGAGAAAAACTGGGAATTTAAACCGTTTTATTTTGGAGTGAGCATTATAACAGCAGCGATAGTTGGTATGATGGCTGGTCTCATGATTGAAACGAGTTGGAAAGTGTCTTTTCTGGGAGGATATGCGGGAACAGATTTACTCGAAAGTTTATATAAGCTAAGATTTATGCGTCTTTAATCTCCAACTCTCAAAGAAACTGATTAATGCTTATGAATACATCTCTTGATGCTTTACAGACAAGTGGAACAGAAGGCACCCCACTTGTTGATATGTCATGGAAGGATATACGAGCAGCATGGAGCACTGGTGAACCATATCATGCATTTTATCAACGGATGTTACCAAGAATATGCCCAGCAGAAAATCTTGAAATACCAGCAGATCCAGATAATTACGCTCAAATAGATCAGCAGGTTGTGGATGCACATCCCGGACACATACTTCATGAACTTAATAGAGAAGAGGTTGAACCAGTTTTATCAGCGAGTAATTCTATAAAATATTATCCGGTTATAGAATAGACAATCAGGAATACGACAATTTCAAGTCTACCGTGAGGCAGACAAAAAATTATGGATAGTTGGTAGTAATGAACCACCTATAAATTCTGACAATGATGTATTGACCAGATTGTATGTAGGTCTTGATCCACGAAGAGCACTCGATGCATTCACCACATTAGTGAAAGAACTCCATTCACGCGGAATTTTACCAGGAATTCAAGTATGCCTTAATCTTGAATCTATGCATTCGCGAAAAATTAGCAATGATTCAATCGTTATCTACGTAAATAAGTCACAGGATCGACAGGAACTTCTTGATAAAATTCTTGCAGCGTATAAAGCAGCAAAAAGATCAAATATATCATCATTTTCATTGACTCCACAACAGCGAGATGCACTGTTGGGAAAACATGTAGAAACATATAGAGCTATCGTTGATTCCAATCTTACTTTTGTTGAGATGGCATCTGATGAAGCAAACGCAATGTCATGGGATGCTGGCGGTGTACAGTTAATTGACGATGCAATAGGAATGTCCGGACGTCCCCTAGCAGAAAGGACACACCAATCAAGAATACAAGCACTTATGCAAGCGTTAAAAAAGAGAATTTGGACACGTTCTACTTCAAAAGCACTAGAACCAGTTCTAAGAAATCCTGATAGTGTTCAAGAAGGTACAGAAATTCAAAGGATAAGTAAACGAAATCTACAGTTTCCTGCTTTGGTAAATTACACCTCAGATCGACTTGTAAAAAAAGGTGGAAAATTTGAGATGTTGCCCAGTGCCGCTTAATAGCCTACTTTACACTTTCAGTACTAGAAGTTTCGGCAGGTGAAGTGGTCCGTTCTTCTCCGATTTTACCAAGACGCTTAACTTCTTGATGTAGACCTAATTCCTTAATTTTTGCAAGTGTTCGTTCAAGAGCTGCCATAAAAATACCATCTTCTGGTTGTGGTTGTTTTAAGCCATAGATATCGACCCAAGTTCTTGCAAGTTGAAGCATTTTTTCGTTTACTTTCTTTTCAATTTCTCCCTTGAGTGATGTACTTTTTCCATCTCGATCAGGCTTCTGAAGTTCATCATATGTCACTCCCATTTGATGCATCACTTCTTCCCTCACGCCATGTTCAACAAGAGCTGTTTGTTGTGCCATTGATATTGCTTCTGGAGTGGCGAAATATGGTAAGTATTTATCTTGTGTGAACCTAAGCTTTTTTAATTCTTCCTGTACTTCATACTCTGATTTTGGAATACCTTGTTGTGTTGTTTTCTCGTGTTCTGCTACAAGAGGAGTCATTTCAGAACGCATCTGTCCAATAGCAGTACCAGATTGTACTTCAGGTTTTGGACTATCGTGTATTTCTCTTCTCATATTAAATGAAACTGGAATCTGGGGATTGTCTCCTGTTATGGCGGACACCCCAATGGCGGTTGCTGCTTCTGCAGGGTTAATAGTGCTCATATGATTAGGATCGATTATATTCATAAATAACAAAGACTCAATAAACTAGTCAAGTCAACCTTTACAGGTTATCAACATAACTCACTTGCATAGAAGTTCATTATTTTGTTATATTTATTTTTGCACTCAAAGTTTTCGATTGCTTTTTTTATGGCCACCTTTGGACAACTTGAGGATTAGAGTAATCTTAAAATTTTCGAGTAGTAGCTTTGTTTGATTCTAAGAATTTCTTTAGAAGCGTTTGGATCGTTTTTCTTCCATAACCGCTTTTTAGATAAATTTCTCTATTTTTAGCATCTATTCTATCAGGAAATGCTTCGTAGAAAATAAGTCTGTAGGGAATAAATGGTTTAGTAGCGAGATTTTCTCCTGAGTTGTGTTCTTTTATTCTCTTTCTTAAATCAGAGGTATAACCAATATATAGACTATTATTTTTCTTACTTTGGAGAATGTAAGTATAGTAAAACAAGGCGAAACGTAATAAATTTACTTCGTAAATTTAAACGTTTCAGCAGCGTTTAAATCGCGAAGCGATTTATTACGCTGCGGGCCCGACCGGATTCGAACCGGCGATCTTCGCCTCGACAGGGCGACATGTTAACCGCTACACCACGAGCCCTGAAAATTTCAGGATTGCATTGCAATCAGTATAAGATTTATTAAATAAATCTTATCTGAAATTTTTAGGGTAAACCCACTGGAGATGATACCAGACACCTGCCCGATATGCAACCTTTTTGATATCTTTACAAAGCTGATTATTTTTGATTAGAATGATGTTTGACATCGTAATATGCCAGAACGTTGAAATTTCGTAGAAATTTTCTGCGTACCTGCCCCAGTTCCATATCCTCTGCCCAGAAAGGAGGGGATACCTCTTGATTAAAAAATTTCTGAAAATAATCAATTTTTCAGAATCTTATGTGTCAATCACTCTCGGATTTCTCGTCGTGATTGTAGGAGGACTTATTCTTTACAACTACTTCACACAAGGTAGGTTAACGCAACAAGAACAAGCCACACGACCGGGAGAACCTACTATCACTAAAACAGTCGAAGAGAAATTACAAGCACTTCCGACAATCCATACTGTAGTAACAGGTGAAAATTTATGGAAAATTGCTCTTGAGCGATATGGCTCAGGATACAACTGGGTGACGCTGCAACAAGCAAACAACCTTTCCAATCCAGATCATATCGAAGTTGGACAGAAATTATCCGTACCGGCAGCAGAAGTCATAGTTCCTGCATCCGATAAAATGCTTGCCACTTCTACACAACAAACACGTGACTATACTGTTGTTAAGGGAGATAATTTGTGGAAGATTGCATTACAGGAGTCTGGCAGTGGATATGGGTGGACACAGATTGCCAAACTCAATAATTTGGCTAATCCGGATCTAATATATCCTGGAAACATGCTTAAGATTCCTGGAAAATAGTAAATGCGGATACGTGAGTTTTGGTCAAAACATACCAGGCGAACCTGGTAGTGATTTTACACCTTACCATCAGAATCAACCGTAATCAGATCGGATCTGCATGAATCAATCACTCCTGACTTGACACTACAGCTGAATACCTCTCAAGAAAGCTCTGTAATTGGAATTAATTCTTGCGGAGTAATCACAGGAATTTTGGTAGCAATATAGTCCTTTTTATTTCTAGTAACCAGGTAATCTACCTTTTGTTCAAGCGCAGTATAGTATTGAATTGCATCTTCAAAGTCAGAAAAATCCGAAGCAAGAGCTAAATCTACAATCTTTTCGGTTACTTTAGAAACACCAAGTAACAATCTGATTTTTTTAAGAGCGCTCCAAGCCGTCTTTTTGTTTCTTAATTTGCTGATGATGTAGAAACTGTTGGTGAAAATGAAGGGAGAAGTATAAGCTACAATTTGTTTTTGCTCGACGCGAGTCAACAACTCTCTAGAGTATTCAAAGTCTTTTCTTTCTAAAATAACATCCAAGATTACATCATTATCAACAAAAATTTTCATTTGTATTTTTCCAGGAGGTATTCAGCAATTATGTCATTCTCATCTACTCTTTTATCCAGACCAGCAATACCGGTGAGCTCTTCTACTATAGGAGCGTTGGGTGTACGTTTTGATTTAGTAGCAAGAAGTAATCTGAAATAGTCTTCAATAAGACCTGAGAGACTTTTCTCTTTGGTCTGCAAATCTCTTTTTGCCCTATCAATGACTGTCCTATCTATACTTAAAGTAAGTTTAGTATTCATACGTATAATGTTACTCAGTTAGTACGTACATGTCAATAACATCCTTCGGGGAAACTCCTAATATTCTCATCGAATGTATGGAATTGTTTTCTTGAAGTCATCATAATTTAGCTGCTGATTGTAGTTATTTTGTGGTTATCTGTACATTTCTGTCATTTTTTGAGCGGGTGAGGGGAAGTCGAACCCCTGCCTCATCCTTGGGAAGGACGCATCCTACCATTGGACCACACCCGCGGTGAATTTGATTATAACATCTTGTCTTAATTCATGTTCACTGCTACAATACATCTATCCTTCGGGGTAGGGTGATCCGTCTTCGCTGAAGCTACGACGA